>Ga0302314_10001816_pt1 | contig 39904 bp, 36 predicted proteins | sample III_Palsa_N2_3_FD_200533 | JGI IMG/M metagenome (GOLD analysis project Ga0302314, IMG submission 200533) | Peat permafrost microbial communities from Stordalen Mire near Abisko, Sweden - III_Palsa_N2_3 | ecosystem: Environmental > Terrestrial > Soil > Palsa > Peat permafrost | place: Sweden... | reverse complement strand
GAGAACACGGTCGCCGATCCCCAGCAGCTGGCGGCGCCCGCGCCTGCGGCGATGCCGATGAGGTGCGCCCGGGTCACTAACCCACGACCGTGCGTTCGTTCTCGACGGGCTTGCGGATCTGCTGCCACGCCTGCCGCGTCGGTTCGTCGGCTTCACTGCGCCGTTGCCAGTGGTAGTCGGCCCGCGGCGGCCACGGGTTGTGATACCGCGCTTCCCTGGCAATCGGATGCGGGTGAAAGAGCCCGTAGTTCAGTGCATCAGTGGGTACATCGATTTCGGAGATGTAATCGATGATGAGCTCAGTCCACACCTCGCCCCCCATGGGATCCGGATCGCGCACATCGCTCTGGGTCGCGTTGCCGGGAATGAGGACATCCGACTGATACAGCGCCGAATAGCGGCGCCCTGAGTACCCTTCGGGAATATGGACGGGCCGATGCGACACCGCCGGTCTCTTGACGGTCGGATCCGCCGGCTCGATGTTGTGCCAGGTGGTGCTGCGGGTATGTGGACAACCGATCCCGCCGTTGCCGACGGAGGCCATCGCGGTGTCGTAGATCCACTGCACCGCCTCGGGCATGCTGGCGAACGTGCCGTTGGCCGTCAGTGAGGTTGCCAGGTGACCCGGTGAATTGACCGAGATGAGGAGCCCCCCGGGTACCCGGCGGTCATGGTTGAGCGTGCGATGCGCGCCCGGGTAAAGCATGTTCACCCCACCCTTGAAGATCCCGTAGCTGTCGCCATTGCGATAAGGGAGCGATTCCGTATAGATGGTGTCGTGGCTGATCGGGGCATGTTCGACCAGGTACAGGTCGGCCAGTCGCCGACTGATCTCCAGCAGCCCACGCCCCGGGCGTGCCCAGGCGAGCCTCGCGTCGTGGAACATGATGAGAAAGCCGCTGGCGAGCCCGTCCAGGGCCCGGTCCTTCCACGCCCGGCGCACGCGCTGAATCTGCTGTGATACCCAGCCATCGCCCTGCTCGAGATCCTCGGTCGTGATCCAGCAGATGTCGTATTCGACACCCTTGACGCGGCGCGCTCCCAGGCGCGCGAACAGGCACGGCTGGTAGCGGCCTATCCACTTGAGGAATGTCTCCTGGACCTCCTCGAGTTTGGCGCCGGCGACGAACATCGCGCTTTGTGCCCGATCGATGTCATCGCCGAAGCTGGTGCAACGCGAATCGAACTTTTCCAGGGCGTTCAGCTGCTCGGGCAGCGATGGCAGCACCGACTGCCCCTGCGGTTCCCTGATGAACATCGTATCTACCTCCCCTGCGTGACCGGAAGAAGTGTGGCCATCGTACCCGGCCGTGTTCAACCTAGTTTTGGGGCAAAGTGGAATAACCTTTATTTATGTGAGAAGCATGTATGCGCCACCCTACCCTGAATGCACTGCGGACCTTTGAAGTTGCCGGAAGGCGGCAGAGCTTTACCGCGGCGGCGCAGGAGCTGAATGTCAGCCAGGCCGCCGTCAGTCGCCAGATCCAGCAGCTCGAACAGGAAATCGGCCGGCGGCTGTTCGTGCGGGTGTACCGCGGCGTGGTGCTGACCCCGGCGGGACAGGCGCTGCAGCGGCGACTGACCCAGGCTTTCGGCGAAATACAGGACGCCGTTATTGCGACGCGTCACGAGCGCCTGCGCAAACTGCGCGTCAGCGCCGAGCGGGCTTTTGCGACCTGCTGGCTCGCCCCGCGGCTCGAAAGACTGTCAGAGGACTGCGCCGACATCGATCTGCACGTCGATTCATCGTCCCGGCCGGATCAAGTGACGGAAGCCGACCTTGCCGTGCGCTATTTGAGTCTTCGTCACCGGCACTGTGCGAAGAATATGGAGCATCTGGTTGATGTCGTTGGCTTTCCGGTGGCCGCACCCAGCCTGTTGCGCAAGCGTGGCCCCGTTGCAACGCCGCATCAGGTGGCGCGATTGCCCCTGCTGCACGTGGATGCCGGGGAATGCTGGACACGCTGGCTCAGCGCAGGCGGGGTGCGGGATGTGACCTTCCGCCGGCAGATCCAGATGGATGACCAGTCGGCCCTGTTGCGCGCCGCGGTCGACGGTCAGGGAGTGGTCATCGCCAATGATCTGGTGGCAGCGGATGATCTGGCCGCCGGCCGCCTCGTCAGGTTGACCTCGGTCGAGGTTCTCTACGGCGGCTATTGGCTGGTGCACGCCACGGACGGCCGCCGCTCCTCCGCAGAACGCCGCTTCGGTCGCTGGCTGCGCGAGAATCTCACCGCCGGCAGAGCACCGGCGCTCAGCAATACCGGTAGCCGTAGCGAGGGCCCGCGCGTTGCACAGTTATAATGTCGGCATGAACAAAAACCCGAATGACCGCCGCAACTTCATCGCCCTGTCGGCTGCGACTGCGCTGACCTCGCAGCTTGCGTGGGGCGGCGAGTCTGCCGCAGTCGGCGGTGGACGAACCGTGTGCGTGCTCGGTGCCACCGGCGAAGTCGGCAATTTCATCGTGCAGCACGCGCTGGATGCGGAATTCAAGGTGGTTGCGGTCTCCCGCAGCGACGAAAAGCTGCAGCAGATCGCAGCCCGCTATGCCGCTACCCGGCGCCTGGCGACATTGCGGGGCGACGTGAGCTCGGATGATCAGGCGGCCGACCTGCGGATGCGCCTGACCGCCGCGCATGGCACTCCCTACGCGATCGTGGCTTCCCTGAGTTCACCGGCAATCGACGGCCCCATGCGCATCCTGGACAATCCGACGGACGTGCTGCGCAAGGCCTTCGAAACCAATTTCTTCACGCACGTCACGGCCGCGCGCGCCCTGATCCCGGCGCTTGCGACCGGCGGCACCTATGTCGGTATCAATGGCGGCCTTGCGAACTTCCCGGGTGCCGGCATGGCCCAGCTCACCACGACCCAAAGTGCCACGCACGCCCTCTACCAGGTGCTGGCACTCGAAGTTCAGGATCCCAAGCGGCCCCCAGACCGACGCCCGTTCGTGCGGGTCCTGGAGCTGTACGGACTGGTTGACGCTGGCGGGGCTGCGCATCCGCCGCCGAAGATGCGTATCGATGGCGGTGATCTGGGTCGACGTGTCGTCGAGATCATCTCGCAACCATATCCCGATCGGAATCCGGTGCTGTCGCTGAAGTCGGCCGCCTTCAGCTGATCCCGGCCTTTCTCGCCGTCAGATAGATGATACGGTGGGTCGATTCGGTCGCGCCCCGTTCTATCTGCGGACGCATGCGCCCTTCGAACAGTTCACGCTCTTCGGCAGAGAATCTGTCGACCATGATCTGTCCCAGGGTCGGCGCGAGCGGATGCGGCGAAGTACCGATGAAGCGGGACCATGAGCGATTGACCGTTGGCAGGATGTCGATCTCCAGTTGCATGTGAATGTGCTGGAAGCCGGCGGCCCGGGCCCAGGTGATGAGATCCCGCTCCCCGTAGTTCACATGCGGGGTGCGCGCTTGCTCCTCCTCGGTATCCGGGAATTGCGCGGCATGCCAACGATGCAGCAGGGTGAGAAATCGGTCCTGTTGCGGCCCGCGGCTGGCCTCGACCCGTTGCCGGAGGATGCGTGCCTTAAAGGCCTCTTCCTGCAGCGCGGGTTCAGCAATGGAAATTCTTCCGCCGGGTTTGAGGACCCGGTGGAATTCGCGCAAGGCCGCGCCCTTGTCGGCGACGTAGGCAAGCGACGCGCGGGTGACGACGACATCCACCGATGCATCCGGGATACCGGCGAGCTGCTCGGCCGAGCCTTGCAGAAAAGTGCACTGCCCTGCGACGCCCATGTCCGTAGCCGTGACGCGGGTCTCCCGCAGCAACACAGCGGATATGTCGGTGAAGATGACCTTGAGGGTCGAGCCAACATGCGTGATCGCCCGCAGGCCGACGAGACCGTCGCCGGTACCCACATCGATCACCGTCATGCCGGGCGCCAGGTGCGCCGCATCGATGACCCGGTCGGCGAAACGCACGATCTCGGCGCGAACCTCCGGCTCATATTCCGGATCGTCTGCGTGCCGCAAACGCAGCAGCCAGCTCGACCAGATATCTTCTTCAAGGTCCTCGCGACCCTCCGCCACAGCCTGCCTCGCTAGCGCTTCGCATTACAGAATGTAACTTTGTCATGCAAAGTACTAGAATTCAAGCCGGTCGATCAAGCAGCCGGATGAACAGTGCGCAGCCTGCAAGCGCACAGGCGACCCCGAGAAACAGCCCGGCGGAGCCGGGGTAGAGCTGCTGGATCCAGCCGCCGACATACGGCCCCAGAAATCCACCGATGCGGCCCACGCCGAGCTGCGCGCCTACTCCCGTGCTCCGCACCTCGGTGTCGTAGAGTGCCGCCGTGCGATTGTTGAGGACGGGCTGTGCGCCCATCACGCAAAAGCCGGCGATCGCCAGGAACCCGATATCGCTCTCGCGCGAGCTTGCGAGTGCGAGCCCGGCAACCGCTGCGGCACCGAGAATCCAGGCGCCCTTGAGCGTGCGGTCGCGGCCGAAACGGTCAGCAGCCCAACCACAGCCAAGGCCGCCCAGCACGGCCGTGAACTGCAGCAAGCCGCTGAGCGCGAAGCTCGCACTGATGCTCGAGCCGCGCTGCAGTAGGATCTGCGGCGTCCAGCTCGAGAGCCCGAAGATACTGAAGAGCGAGAGGCCGGAGCAGGCCCAGACGACGAAGGTGTTCCCTCTTACATCCGGTCTAAGCAGCTGCAGAAACGAGCCGCGGTGCTGCGTGGCCTCGGAAATCGTGAATTCGGTCTGCGCGTAGCGCTCGGCCGATCCCGGCGCAAGTGCGTTGAGGACGCGGCGCACGCCGTCCTGTCGTCCGCGAATCGCAAGGTAACGGGGCGACTCAGGCAGAACCCATCCTGCAAGTAACGCCAGCGGCGCCGCGAGTGCGCCGACCATGAACAGGCTGCGCCAACCGTAGGCAGGTGCAAGTGCGAATCCGGCCAGTGCTGCGGCCACGCCACCGAAGGACCAACCCGCCATCACCCATCCCACCAGGATGTTGGCTCGCAGGCGCGGCGCCACCTCGTTGATGAGCGTGACCGACAGCGGCAGAATCATTCCCAGTCCAAGGCCGGTTACCACGCGCGCGGCCAGGAATAGCGTGTACGAGTCGGCCCAGGCGGCCGTGGCAAAATTGCCCGCTGCTGCGAACAGCAGCGCTCCGACCAACACGGGCTTGCGGCCGACGCGATCCGCCAGCGGCCCGTTCAGCAGCGCGCCGATCATGAAGCCGAACAGGCCCGATGAGACCAGCAGGCCTGCCTCACTCGGCAGCAGGTGCCACGACCTGATCGCGTAGGGAATGACGTAAGAGGGTACGAATACATCGTAGCCGTCGAACAATGTCGCAAGCGCCAGCACCACGACGATGACCCGATGCTGCCAGCCAAGCGGCAGTCCCTCGAGTTCCCGGCGCAGCTCGATCGATCGGATCATGGCGTATTATATCCGCACTCCTTCTGGAACACCTGTCATGTCCGCAAGCACGCAAGCGCCTTTCCGCGCCGACCACGTCGGCAGTCTGCTGCGCCCACCCGAACTGCTAGCGGCACGCGAACAGCATCGCCAGGGTGCGCTGTCGCGCGTGGCGCTCACGGCCCTCGAGGATGCGGCAATCAGCGCAGTCGTGAGACGCCAGGAAGAGCTGGGTCTGAAGGCCGCGACCGACGGCGAGTACCGGCGCACGCTGTGGCATGTGGATTTTCTGCGGCAGTTCGCCAATGTCGAAGTGACCCGCTCGCCGGTCAAGGTGAGCTTCCATACCGAGGCCGGGGATATCGAGCGGGCACCATCGGCGTTACGGGTGACCGGCAAACTGGCGCGGCCGCATCCCATATTCGTCGACCATTATTGCTACCTTCACTCGGTGGCGACGGTGCTTCCCAAGATCACCCTGCCATCGCCATCGATCCTGCACTTTCGGGGCGGTCGCGGCGCGGTGGATGCCACGGCCTACCCGGACATGACGGAGTTCTACGCAGACCTTGCCCGGGTCTATTCGGAAGAGATCGCGGACCTGGGGGCAGGCGGCTGTCGTTACCTGCAGCTGGATGAGGTGAACTTCGCCTATTTGTGTGATCCGAAATTGCGCGGCGAGGTACAAAGCTATGGCGAGGATCCGGACCGATTACCGATGATCTACGCCAGGCTGATCAACGAGTCGGTGGCCACCCGCACGCCCGGGATGCGGATCGCCATGCACCTGTGTCGGGGGAACTTCGAAGGTGCCTGGCTTGCCGAGGGCGGCTACGAGCCGGTGGCCGAGGTCCTGTTCAATGAAATCGATGTCGACGCTTATTTCCTCGAATACGACACCGAGCGTGCGGGAGGTTTCGAGCCGCTGCGCTTCGTGCCCAAAGGCAAGACCGTGGTGCTAGGCCTGGTGAGCAGTAAGCGCGGCGCCTTGGAAGACAAGGACGAACTGAAGCGGCGCATCGATGCGGCCGCACGCCACGTGCCGCTGGAGCAACTGGCCTTGAGCCCGCAGTGTGGCTTCGCCAGCGGCGAGAAGGGCAACAAGCTCACCATGGACGAGCAGTTCGCGAAGCTCGCGCGGGTGGTGGAAGTGGCGCGCGAGGTCTGGGGCTAAGTGGCAATGCTCGAACTGACCATGGCCGTCGGTGACTACGATCGCACGCGGCCCCTGATCGATGGCAGCCAGCCGATCGACGGCGTGAACGCGACGATCCTGGCGTTGACGCCGGAGGAAATGTTCTTCCGCGCGTTTCGCCATGCGGATTTCGATGTCTGCGAGCTTTCTCTCAGCAGCTTCACCCTGCGTACGGCGCGCGGCGACAATCCTTATATCGGGATTCCGGTTTTCCCTTCGCGTGCTTTCCGCCATACCGCCATCGTGGTGCGCTCGGACCGCGGCATCGAGCGGCCGGCAGATCTCAAGGGCCGCCGGCTCGGCACGCCCGAATACCAGCTGTCGGCCTGCGTGTGGGCGCGGGGCATCCTTCAGGATGACTACCAGGTGATGCCCGCGGATATCCGCTGGGTACGCGGCGGTATGGAGCAGGCCGGACGGATCGAGAAACTGAAGTTTGACCCGCCACCGGGATTGCAGCTGGATGCGGCACCGGAGGATCGCACACTCACCCAGCTGCTGGTCGCGGGTGAGATCGATGGCATCGTCGGCCCTCGCCTGCCCTCATGCTTCGAAGACGGCTCGGCCCCGGTGCGTTGGCTGTTTGCCGATCCGGTGGCGACGGCGCGCGACTATTACTCCCGGACTCATGTATTTCCCATCATGCATGTCATCGGCATCCGGCGCGAGCTGGCGCAACGAAACCCTTGGCTGCCCGCGACCTTGCTGAAGGCCTTTACCCTCGCCAAACAGCGCGCCCTGGAACACCTGGCAGACACGTCCGCAGCGAAAGTGACGCTGCCGTTCGTGGAAGAACAGCTGGTGGCGGCTCGGGCACTTTTGGGACGGGACTTCTGGTCCTATGGCCTGACGCCGCAGAACCGCAAGGTGCTGGATACGTTTCTGCGTTACCACCACGAACAGGGTCTGTCCCAACGGCAGGTCAGCGCCGAAGAGCTGTTTCACCCTGCATCACTGGAGCTGTACAGGATCTGATGGCAGAAGCCTTCAGGCTTTGGCAGCTTCCAGCAGGCTGAACTCAGGTGAGATCTGAATCACCTGCGTAAGAGTCCAGCCCCCTTGCGCCAGAAGCTCCCGGTATTCCGCCGCGGTCCGTTCGCGACCCCCAATGGTCAACATGGTCAGGTCCGCCCGGATGACCGCCTGGTCAGTTGCCTTCGTGGACAATTCGTCCGGTATGACCTGTTCCAGCAGAATCAGGGTTGAGGTCGGGCTCGCAGCGCAGTGCACATTGCGCAGGATCTTCAGGCAGTGCTCATCATCCCAGTCATGGATGATGAATTTGAGCACGTACGCATCGTAGGGGCCTGGCACGGCGGCGAAGAAGTCGGCCGGCTCGAACCTGCCACGGCCACCCACCCCTGCGTCATCGAGGTATCGCAACGCAGGCTGCTCGAGGTACGGCAGGTCGCACACCGCGCCGGTGAGCGCCGGATTTTCCTTGAGGAGCACCGACAATACCCCACCGTAACCGCCCCCCAGGTCGAGCACCGAGGCGAACTTCGAGAAATCGTAGTGAACGACTGCATCACGTGCCGTGCGCACGCTGCCCTCGGCCATCGCCCGCTGAAACGATTCGACGCGACCCGGGTCTGCGCTCAGTTTCTTGAATGCGTCCGGTCCGGTGTCGACGACCCGGGTCCTGTTCCCGGTTTTCACGACGTAGGCGAGATCGCCGAACTGCTGCCACAGCATGTCACCGCAGAAGCGCGCCCGGCCGCTGAGCGAGCGTGGGACGTTCGGCCGCAGCAGCCTACCGGCCGGGGTCAGTTCGAAGCGCTGCTCGGCCACGGCCCGGCAGATGCCCAGCGTGTGCAGTGCACGCAGCAGCCGATATACCGCGGGCCCGTGAGCCTGGGCGAATGCGGCGATTTCGGTGGCGCTTTTGGGGCCGTCGCAAAGCTGCTCGGGAATCCTCAAATGGACGGCAACGGCGAGAACTTGCGTGGCCCAGAAGCCGTCGATCAGCTGCGTTACCTGCTGAAAGTCAGCGAGGGACGGTTCCGCATCGGTCGAACGGTTGTCCATCTTTGTCAGAAGGTCATTTTGAGCGTGACGCCGAAGGTGCGCGGCGGACGGATATCAGCATAGAACGTCGAGGGGTCGCCGGCTACGGGAGGCGGCGCCTTCTCACTGATCGAGAACGGATAGCGGTAGCCGCCGGTGTACACGGCCTTGTCGCCGATGTTGTGGATCCAGGCGGTCGCGGTCCATTGCCGATGCTGGTAGGCGAGATCGGAATCGAACCAGGCGTAGCCGCCCTGCTGCGCCGAGGTGATGAAGTCCGGGCTCAGGTACATGCTCGAGGAGACCTGGACGTTGACCCCGGGGGTCAGCGTATCGCCGTTCCCGATCTGCAGCGGATAGTCGTAGCCGAGCGTGCCGGCCCAGGTGGGCGCGTGCGGCAACGGCTTGCCCGCACAATTCACGGATTGCTGGGTGCCGACGGCGGTGACGGGTCCGACCGGGCCGAGCGCGCAGCTGGTCGCGTAGGTGGAGTATCCCAGATAGCCGAAGGGGCCCGCATTGACCACGTCGTACGAAAAGTCGTCGTACTTCGAGTGGGTATATTCCAGGGTCGCGTGCACCGTGCCGGGTCCGGTCCTGGCAATCATGTCCAGGCTCGTGCCATAGATCGTCGCCTTACCGGCATTCGTCGTCAGAAGGCCAGTGCCACCGGTCGGCAGTTCGCCCAGGAAACGCTCCTGTTTGTTGTCGTAGTCCCAGTAGAACACCTCGGCGTTGAACTGAATGCGGTTGTCGAGGAACCGGTTCCGGGAACCAAGCGTGTAGGCCTTGAGGGTTTCCGGCTTGTAGGTGTTGTCAGGCGCCGGGACACCGGGGAAAAATCCGCCCGCCTTATAGCCCGTGGCCACCGTCGCATAGAGCATGTTCTCGGGAGCCAGGTCATACTCCACGCCGCCTTTGTACGACACGTTGGTATCGACGCGCCGGCCGTAATCATCGACGGTGGAGACGGTCGGCAGAATGTTGAAGTTGGTGCCGTCCTGGCCCTTCTTGTCTTCCGAATAGCGCAGGCCGCCGATCAGGCGCAACGTGTCGGTGAGATGCCAATGCGCCTCGCCGAAGGCCGCATCACTCTTGGTGTTCAGGTCCGTCACCACGTTCACGTCCTGAATCGGAATTGCCTGCAGCACGTAGTTCTGGGTCTGCTGTTCGTCGAAGTAGTAGATACCCCCGACCCAGTCCACGAGGTTGTCGTCGTGTGACAGGCGCAGCTCATAGCTTTGTTGGGTCGAGGTCTCGGCGGTGTAGAAATAAAAGCCCGGCTGGTAGGTCAGTGTATCGGGGCGCGTCTCGCGCACCGCCGGGATGAACGTGAGGTCCGCAAAACCCAGGTTCCACGTGAGCGTCGCATTCAACGCGGAAATATTCGAGTGGACGAAGCCATCGTTGTCGATCGTACTGCCACCCAGGGCGGCCGTCTCGGGCTGCGGTGCCAGACTCGGACCGGTCCAGGGATCGGCTGGCTGTGACCTCAGGTCCGAACGGAATGCGCCGGCACTGCCCGCTCCGCCTTCATGGTTGAATTCCGCGACAATGAGCGCCTGGAAAATGTCGGAGGGCTTCCACAGCGCGGACAGGCGCGCCGACTGATCATTCTGATCGTCGTAGCCGTCCGTCAGATAGCCATCATGCTTCGTATATTGGAACGCCGCGCGCACCGCCAGCGTGTCGGTGATGGGTCCGCCATCGGCAATGACCGTATGAATCAGGCCGTAGTTGCCTACATCCACCGTTGCGTAACCCGCCTCGGTGAAGGTCGGCTGTGTAGTGATGAGATTGATCGCACCACCGCTGGCGTTGCGTCCGTAAAGAGTGCCCTGCGGCCCCTTCAATACTTCCACGCGGTCCAGGTCGAAGAAGATATCCCCGACGCCATCGGGGCGGGAGATGAATACCCCGTTGATGTTGTAGGCGATGGAGCTGTCCGAGCTGGCATCCGTGTCGAAGCTGCCCACGCCGCGCAGGTAGGTCGAAAAGTTCTGACCCGAATTGGCGAAGGTGAGGCTCGGATCAATATTTTCCAGGTCCTGCGCGTGCGTCACGCCGGCGCCCTGCAGGGCCGCCGCATCGAGCACTTCGATCTCCACCGAGGCCTTCTGCACGTTCTCCGCGCGGCGCTGCGCGGTGACGACGACTTCCTGCAACTGGCCGGCATCCGCGACCGCCGCGGCCTCGTCGGCCGCCCAACTGAAACTCATCGGTACGGCCGCTCCGGCCAGTACCGACACGAATGCGAGTGTTCGCTTCATCGGCAGTCCCCCCCTTGATCGACAGCGAAAGCTTTTTCTCATTAATCCGATATACCGATAAGCGGCCCGCCCGCAGGCAGCCGCGGCCACCCCTCGAGCACCGGATCTAGGCTAGTTGCTCTCGCAACTGATATAGTACGACATCCTAGTAATGTCAACTCTGTTCCCGTCCGAGAAGGAGCGAACGTGCAAACAGCAAAACGCATACCGGTCCGCGATCCCCGTACCGGTACGACCGAATTCGAACTGCAGGCACTTGATGCGACCGAGGTTGCAAGCCTGTGCGCGCGACTGCGAAAAAATCAGCGCGCGTGGGAGGCGCTGGGCCTCAAGGGCCGCATCGAGGTCATGCAACGCTGGGGACAGGCCGTGGCGCGCCATGCCCAGGCCATCGTCGCCGCGGACGCTCAGGACACCGGCTACAACCAGGTGTCGCAGATTTCAGCACAGATGCTCCTGGGCACGATCCGCGGAACCTGTGCGGGCGCACCGGCGCAATACGATGCCGCCCTGCGTTCGGGGGCCTCGCTGCTGCCCAATGTCCGCTATGAGAGTGTGCTGAAGGCCTTCCCCGTGGTCGGGGTGATCTCGCCCTGGAACGCGCCGACGATGCTCTCGATGCTGCACGCCATTCCGCCACTGGTTGCGGGCTGCGCGGTGGTCGTCAAACCCTCGGAAGTGACGCCGCGATTCGTCACGCCACTGTTGGCGAGCATCGCGGAAGTTCCGGAGCTTGCCGCGGTATTCGACTTCGCCCAGGGCGACGGTGAGACCGGTGCGGCAGTGGTGGAGAATGTGGATCTGATTTCATTCACCGGTTCGGTGCCGAATGGCCGCAAGGTTGCGCAAGCCTGCGCCCGCCGGCTGATCCCCTGCGAGCTCGAACTGGGAGGCAAGGATCCACTGGTGGTGACCGCGACCGCGAACATCGATCATGCGGTGTCGGCCGCCGTGCGTGGGGCGCTGACCTCCACCGGCCAGGTGTGCTTCTCGATCGAGCGGGTCTACGTCGAGCGCAGCATTCATGATGAGTTCGTGCAGGCGTTGGTGGCACGCTGCCAGCAGATCCAGGTGAATCATCCGCAACCCCTGCAGGGCCACATGGGCCCGTTCATCTTCGAGCGTCAGGCCCGGATCGTCGACGGCCACCTCGATGATGCGCTGGCCAAGGGCGCAAAGCTGGTGGCGGGTGGCAAGAGTTTCAGTCTCGATGGCGGCCTGTACATGCAGCCGACGATCCTGACGCAGGTGACCCATGACATGCAGATCATGAAGGACGAGACTTTCGGGCCCGTCATCCCGGTCATGGCATTCGACACCGCGGATGAGGCGGTCGAGCTTGCGAACGATACCGAGTTCGGTCTGTCGGCGGCCGTCATCGCCGGCACCGAAGCCGAGGCGCTGGCCATCGCCAGGCGCATCAACGCCGGCAATGTTTCGGTGCAGGATGCTTTCCTCACCTTCGCAGCGGCGCCGGCGGAGTCCGATTCGTTCGGGGCATCAGGGCTCGGCGGTAAACGCTCGGGCATCCAACGCTACCTGAAGCGCCAGGCGCTTCTGATCAGTTCGGCGGCCCCGACCTGTCTCACCCAGGCCGCACTCGCGGCCCGCTGAACCGCCCTTTCAAGGAGGACGTCTCTCATGAGCGAGATCTGCTGGCCCCAGGGCACGCCCGTCGTGATGCCGGCGCAGGACCGGGGCGACATTACCGAACTGTACTCACGCTACGCCTGGGGCCTCGACCTGGCCGACGAGGAGCTGCTGCTCTCGGCATTTGCCAAGGATGGAGTGTTCGATCATCTGTGGCAGGGGAAAGCCCAGGGGCATGAGGCGATTCTCGCCAATGCCAGGAGCCTGTGGAATGATCGGCAACACTGGTGGTATGGGCGGCAGCACCTCTTCAATCATTTCCTGATGGAGCCGCACGACCAGGGCGCGCGCGTGCGCTGCTTCTTCCAGATCGTGCAGTTCAACGTGGACTACGGAACGAACTTCGTCTTCGGCATCGGCACCCGCGACGACAAGGTCGTCAGGCGCGACGGGCGCTGGGTGTTCCAGAGTCTGCACGTGAATGCCTGGACGGCTGCCGATCAGATACCGTGGCGGGGCGAGACCCGCATGGTGCCGCGACCCCGCCATCAGGCGGCGCCGGTGGATCGCCGGCCGTTTCTCACTCAGTCAAAGGATCCGTGGTGAAAATCCAGGCTGCCGTATCGCGGGACAAGCAGGCGTTTCCTCAGATCGAGGACGTTGACCTTGATGAACCGCGCGCCAATGAGGCACGGGTGCGGATCATCGCCACCGGTATCTGCCACACCGACCTGTATTGCCATAGCGGCCAGGGCATGCCGGTGCCGCGGCCCATCGTCCTGGGGCACGAAGGCGCGGGCATCGTGGAGCAGGTCGGTGCGGGGGTGCGCGGTCTCGCCGCAGGCGATCATGTGGTGCTGAGCGGCGCCTCCTGCGGTATCTGCCCGAGCTGCCGCGCGGCCCGCCCGACCTATTGCCGGGACGTGATGCAGCTGGCCTTCGCGGGCATGCGCACGGACGGCTCCTCGCCCTTGAGTCAGGGCGGTGAGCGCATCGCCGGCGCGTTTTTTGCGCAATCCTCCTTCGCCACGTATGTGAACGTCCCCGAGTCCACCGCCGTGAAAGTGCCCGCGGATGTGCCCCTGCAGCTGCTCGGACCCCTCGGCTGCGGCATCATCACCGGTGCGGGTTCGATGCTCGAAGCGTTCAAGGTCAGGCCCGGACAGTCGGTCGTGATCTTCGGCGTCGGCAGTGTGGGCCTGGCTGCGGTGATGGCAGCGCGTATTGCCGGCGCCTCGGCCATCGTCGCCGTGGACGTCTCGGCGCAGCGCCTGAAGCTTGCCGAGAAGCTCGGTGCGACCGCCACGGTTTCGTCCGCTGAAGACACGGCGGCGGCGTTGCGTGTCATCCAGCCTCATGGCTTCGACTTCAGTTTCAACACCACCTCTGCGCCGCCGGTCTATACCGTGGCGAATACCTGTCTTGCCAACGAGGGCACGGCCGGCTTCGTGACCCGACCGCAGGGGGACTGGGCGCCCAATGTCGGCCAGCTGCTCGCGGGGGGTCGCAAGATGCAGGGCATCCTGGGGGGCAGCGCCAATCCGCAGTTGTTCATTCCCCTGATGATCGACTACTGGCGTCAGGGTCGTTTCCCCTTTGACGAGCTGATCACGGAGTTCGCCTTCAGCGACCTCGACAAGGCCTGGCAGGCTTGCCGGAGCGGAGAGGTCATCAAGCCGGTTCTTAGGATATCGGACTAACGCGGACGACCGACCCGGAACTGCGGCTTTTGCCAGTGCGCCGAGGCAAACACGGCCGCAAAGGCGACCAGTGGATTTTGCACGCTGTTGCCGTGCTTCATCACGATCCTGGCGAGCACCTGCTTCAGTTGCGCCGCATCCGCAGCACTCACCGGCGCGAACAGTCGCGCCTCGAGCCCCTGCATGGCCGGCTCTTTGTCGGCCAGCAACGCGCGGCCCGCATGGCTCGCACGGTAGCGCCGGCGTGCGTTCGAGTGTGGGTTCGTGACGGCCGCGAGGCCCTTCTCCACCAGCAGGTTCACGACCAACGCGGCGTTGGAAGCGTCGTAGCCGAGCAGGCGACACAGGTCGGCCTCGGTCACCGGATCATGGCAATTGAGGACCAGCAAGGTGGCGTATTGCCGGATCGTCAAATCGAATGGACCGATGCTCTCCAGAATCGCGACCTCCGAGTGCTGCAGCGCGCGGCGGATGATGAATCCGGGTGACTCGAACAGTGGTCCCAGGGAGCGTCGCGCGCTCGCGGTCGCCAGCTCCGGTTGCCAGGCGGGAGCACCACTGTCGGCGGCATGGGCAATGGGGCTCACGATCGCGCGAAACCGCGGCAGCTCCACTCCGGACCCCGAAAGCAGCGTCTGTTGGGTCCTCTGGTAGGCGCTCCGGCCGCGCGCGGCCGCGGCACGCCCGATCTGCGTGACCGACACCAGCTTCTCGCGGCCATCGGCCGGATTCGCCGAGCGCTCCACCCGATGCCGGCTCACGAGCCGGGTGATGATCGAGCTTGCCGTGGAGCTGTCGACGCCGGCCAGGCGCCCCAGTGAGATCTGCGACAAAGGCCCGGTCTTGTCGAGGATCTCCAGGAAAAAGTACTGCGGCTGCGGCACACCTTCGCTGTCCTCATCCGCGAGATACAGCGCGCGGTTGATCTGGTCGAAATGCTGCAGCAGAAAGGGAAGCCGGGAATACAGGTATGCCAGGCCGGCGATATCGACCTCCGCGCCCCTGAGTACCGGCTTCACTGATGCGCTCAATCCAGATCCTTCACTGCTACGTCCAGGCCTCTAGCATGCCTTACCTGCGGGCCATCAACGAGTGAGCCTGCTGCGCCGCGACGCAGCAGCGCGCTTGACCGTCCCGGGGATCGGTCCTACTCTTAGGACGTCGTACTATCTGCCAGAAGAGCTTCGGCGCCCATCGCGGCCCGCGAGGATTCGACATGGAAATTCAATTCCCTCCCCTGCCCCTCTACGCTGACTGGGGTCGACCGCTGCGCGTCGAATCGACGATCGACGGGTTGGAACTGGTTCAGGGCCGGATCCCTCCGGGGCTGCACGGCACCTGGTATCGGGCGGGCCCGGATCGTCAGTTCCCGCCGATGCTGGGCGAGGATGTGTTCATCGACGGCGAGGGAATGGTGCACCAGCTGCGCTTCGACGGCGACCATGTCAGTTATCGCAGCCGCTGGGTGCAGAACGAGCGGTTCAAGCTTCAGGCCGCGGCGCGTCGCTCGCTGTTCGGCCGTTATCGCAACCGCTATACCAACGATCCCAGTGTGGCGACGGCACACATGGGCACGAGCAACACCAACGTCATCCACTTCGCGGGAAAGTGCCTGGTCCTCAAAGAGGATGGCCTGCCCTACGAAATTGATCCCGACACGCTCGAGACCCGCGGGCTATTCGACTTCAACGGCCAGGTTCGCGCCATCTCGCTGACCGCGCATCCGAAAGTTGATGTGGTGAATGATCGGCTGGTGACGTACTCGTTTCAGGCCAAGGGGGATGCCACCCGCGATGTGGTTTTCTACGAGTTCGACAACGCGGGTAAAATCGTCGACGAAATCTGGTTCGAGGCGCCGTATTCATCCCTGGTGCACGACTTTGCGATCACGCCGGATTACGCGATTTTTCCGTTTTTTCCGCTGATCACGGATCTGGAGAACCTCAAACGCGGCGGCACGTTCTACCGCTGGCATCCCAAGGAAGACACGGTCATCGCGGTGGTGCCGCGCCGTCGCCAGGGCGCGGGCATCCGCTTCTTCCGCGGACCGGCCACCAGCGCGGGTCACATGATGAATGCCTTTCAGGACGGATCGCAGGTGAACCTGGATCTGTGTCTGTACGCCGGGAATTGCTTTCCCTTCTTCCCGACAGTGGAGGGCGAGACGACGACCATGGTGCCGCCGGTTCTGACCCGCCTGTCATTCGAGTTGGAAAGTGCGGATACCTCGATGCGCTCACGCGTGCTGTGTCCGACGCCCGGAGAGATGCCCCGCACTGATGATCGCTACCAGGGCCTCCCCTATGACAACGGCTTCATGATCGTGATGCGGGGGCCGGATGGCGGCAGCGCGGTCGGTCACCTGCATCTCGGTTCCGGGAAGCTCGACGTTTTCAGCTTCGGCAAGCGCACTTCGGTCCACGAACAGCAATTCGTGCCGCGATCGCCGGATGCGGCAGAGGGCGACGGTTGGCTGCTGGTGATAGTAAACCGACTGGATGACAACCACAGCGACATCGCCATCCTCGATGCCCGCGATATCACGGCCGGACCGGTGGCAACCTTGCGCCTACCTGTTCGGATCCGTTCCACGTTTCATGGCACGTGGGTGCCGAGTGAAACTCTGAGCAGCGGTCGCTACCAGGGTTTCACCCGGCCATGAGGCACGCCGAGCGGCAGGCTTACAGTCGCGGGCCGCGTCGACCCCGGTAGCCGTTCAGCAGGAACACCACCACGAGCACCGCGATGATGAGGCCGATGGGACCGATGCCCCAGCCGACTCCAAAACCCCAGTACAGACCACCGCCGCCGCCAAACAGCAGCAGCAGAACAATCAGAATGACCAGCAGATCCATTTATCTTCTCCCCTGACGCCGCAGGTTAAGGGCGTGACTTCCAGCAGACCAGGTCGGAGTCTGGGCGCGCCCGGTAACTGCGCCTGTAGGTAGGCAGGATCAATGGGTGTCGTCGGCCGCCGACCTGGACGATGCAGCGGCCCGCGCTCAGGCTCCAGCAACGCTACTGCCGGCCGGCAATGTCGGGCCCTTTGGCAACGCGGGTGCTTTCAGCTTTCTGCGCAAAGCCCCGGAAGGTTTTTCAATCGCGACGTAGATCAGCATCGAAGCCATGAGGGATAAGGCCAGCGCAATGGACGCACGTTGCCACGCGTGCGCGGACGGATATAACCGGATGACGGCGTCGAGCAGCACGGCGTGCACCAGATACAGCGAGTAGGAAATGGTCCCGATGAAGACCACCGGACGGGTGTTCAGAAATTGAAAGGGTTCCGCATCATGGAACTTTATGGCGGCGACGAAGATGACTCCCAGTGCCGCGCCCTGGATCGAGAAGCTCAGGGTCATCTGGAATATCGGGTCCTTGACCATGACGCAGATCAGGAGCGCCACCACCGCCGCCGGTAGGTATCCGTACCGCCATTGAGCGGGAAGGACCGCAGGATTTAAGTGGGAGCGACCGGGAAGCCACTGACTGCACCAGATCGCGAGGGCGCACCCAAACAGAATCGAGTCCATGCGCGTGTCAGTCGTGGGATGGATGCGTCTGACATCTGCGTGCATGCCAAGGACGAGCAGGAGCCGCCAGGTCAGGATTGCCGCACACAGTCCCCACAGCAGCCATGCCTGTCTGCGCCGGGAGAGCACAGGTTGGATCGCGAGATAGAGGATTGGAAACAGCAGGTAGAAATGCTCCTCTATCGCCAGTGACCAGACCACGCTCAACCCGGGTACTCCCCTATAGGGGCCGTGAAGGCTGTAGTAATTGAAGTACAGCAACAGCTGCGATACCAGGGTCGGCGTGTGCAAGGTACCTGGCGGCTCAAAGAGCAGGGTCGCAGCGGCGCATGCGAGCGCCACCACGTAAAGCGGCGGGAGCACGCGCAACGCCCGCCGCAGCAGAAAACGCCAGATGGAAACCGACCCGGTGGTGTCGTACTCCACGCGCAGCAGCGTGGTGATCAGATAGCCGCTCAAAAAGAAGAAGGTGTCGACGCCCAGGCCGCCGAACGTCTCGCGCAGGAAGCCCGCGTGCTCGGCAAATACCAACATCACGGCACCGGCACGAATACCGTCAAGTGAGGGGATGCGGCTCCTGGCTTGGGTCAAGGTCACCTCGCACCGGGAGCCCCATTGCCTCCGATGAGCGTGGGTTACTTCACGCTCGCAATCGGTTCAATGCTGATGGCCGATGGCCCACACATAATCCGTCACCGCCTGGATGTCGGTCGCGGACAGTGGCGACCCGCCCAGTGGCGGCATCGCTCCGGTGTGTTTCTTCGGCATGGGCACACCCTCGGTGATGGTCTTCCGGATCGCCGCCAGACTGCCGTCGCCCCAGAGCCAGGTGCCGCTGGTCAGATCGCCGCCGACCGAACCGCCCTTGGCGTCTGATCCATGACAGCCCGAGCAGGTGCCATTGCTGGCCTCGCCGTGGAAGATCCGATCGCCCAATGCCACCTGCACCTTGGTTGCTCCGGCGGGGACGGGCAGGGACGCCGTGGACGGCCGGCCGGCATCCGGGTGCACGCCCTCAGGGGGCAACGGATTCCCGGACGAGCCGCCACCGGAAGCAGGCTCTGATACGCCCGCGACGGTCGCCGCGCCCGGTGCGCGATAGGTGACACGCCAGATCCGGCCATGGGAATCATCGGAGATGAAGAGCGCGCCATCGGGGGCAGTCGCAAATCCGGTCGGCCGGAATGCCGCCTTTCCTGAGGCCTTGCCGGGGCCGGCGAAACCGTCCGCGAACACCACGTAGGATCCGGACGCCCGGCCATCCTTCATGGGCTGGAACACGACGTTGAAACCACCCTGCGGCCCGGGCGCGCGGTTCCACGAGCCGTGGAAAGCGATGAAGACGCCCTGTCGATAGGCCGCCGGAAAGCGCGGGCTGGTCACGAACACCGCATCGTTGGGCGCCCAGTGGGCCGGAAAGAACGCGACCGGGGCGGTGCGCTGCGCGCACAAGCCGGCGGTCTTGCCGCCGTCACCGCCGTACTCAGGAGCAAGTACCAGCTTTTTCTGAAACCCATCGAAATAGCATTGCGGCCAGCCATAGTCCTTACCCCGCTCGAGGCGTACGAACTCTTCGGCGGGGAGCTCCTCGCCCTGCTCGACCTTGTACAACTTGCTCCAGTTCTGCCCCAGCTGATCACGTCCATGCTGGGTCACGAACAGCCGTCCCTGGGCATCGATGGCGAATCCTTCACCGTTGCGGATGCCGGCGGCATAGCGCCCGGCCGAGGAAAACTTCTGGTCCGTCTTGTTGGCGTCGTAACGCCAGGTGCCGCCGCGCGTCTCCTTCTCGATACAGGGATCGAGGCCCTTCGAGAGCGGCTGCCGGTTCTTCTCCTCGCAGGCGTTGGTGGCTGACCCCAAGTCGACGAACAGGTTGCCCTTGGCATCGATGATGATGGGATGCATTGGGTGATCGCCCGTGAGGGGCAGGCCCGAGAGAATGACATCGGCTTTGCCGGTGGGCGCGATCCCATCCGTCGGCAGCCGAAAGCGGATGATCTTGTCGTTCATCTCGGCGTAAACGGCGTTCTTGTAGATCGCAATGCCAGTGCCACCGGCCGATCCTTCGGGAACTCCGTCGCCGAATCGCGTGATGACATCGGCGCGTCCCGCCCGCTTGGTATCCTGCAAGGCGACCAGGAAGCCACCCGCCGGCGGGGTGTCATTCTGGAAGTAACGTCCGCTCCAGGTGTTCACGTACAGCACGCCCTTCGGACCCACCACCATGTGGCGGACATGGCCGACGTTGTCCGCGAAAATCGTCGCACAGAACCCGGGCGCCAGCAGGATGCCGCCGTTGTCGCCGGGACAGTCGAAGTTCATCGTGGCACGGGGCTTCGCCGCAGCCGGTACCGAGGTTTGCGCGTCACAGGTCAAAGAGCTGAGAGCCAGCAGCGCGGTAAACAGGCCGGCTTTGAATCCGGGTTGCAGAGACGCGCGTAGTGACATGGACTTCTCCTGGCGTTGTAAGGTGCCAGCATATCCTCTAACCTTACTTTCCGGCGCGCAAAAGGGTTTTGAATGTTGTTCAGCGTCGTGCTGTTCCTGGTGTGCGCCGGCATCATCTATTTGTCGTGCGAATACTTCGTGAACGGCGTCGAGTGGGTCGGACGGCGCCTGAACCTGGGAGCCACGACGACCGGAACGGTACTGGCGGCTTTCGGCACGGCACTGCCCGAATCCGCTGTCACATTCGTCGCGGTCGTGTTCGGTCACGATGCGGCCCAGAAGAACATCGGCGTCGGCGCGGCGGTGGGTGGCCCCCTGGTGCTTTCCACCATCTCTTATGCCGTGGTCGGCCTGGTGCTGCTGGCGAGCCAGCGCAAACTGAAGCGCCCCAATACTCGCCTGGAAGTCGACTGCGCGCGCCTGTGTCGGGACCAGGGCTGGTTCCTCCTGATCTTCATCTTCTCAATCGGCTTGGGCCTGCTCGTCTTCCCGTTCAAACGCTGGCTGGGCGTTGCGTTGTTCGCAGCGTACGGCCTGTACGTCTGGCGGGAGATGCGCAATGAGGGCAACGCCACCGAAGCCGCGGAGGAACTGGAGCCGCTGAAGTTCCGGCCTCGCGATCCCGATCCGAGTCTCGCGTGGGCCGGCGCGCAGACCGTGTGCGCGCTCATCGTCATCGCCATCGCATCGCGGGTGTTCGTGAGTCAGCTCGAGAGCATCGGGTCGGCGCTGGGCGTCTCGGCACAGCTCGTCGCCCTGCTGCTCAGTCCGGTCGCCACCGAGTTGCCGGAGACCTTGAATGCGGTCATCTGGGTGCGCCAGGGACGCGAGCGGTTGGCGCTGGCCAACATCTCAGGCGCGATGATGATCCAGGCCACGGTACCCGCGGGCCTGGGGCTGCTCTTTACGACCTGGCGCTTCGATGCCCCGCTGATCGCCGCCGGGATCATCACTTCGGTGGCCATCGCAGTGCTGTGGACGCTGTTTCGCAAGAATGCCGTCAGCGGCAAAAGTCTCATTCCGATCGGCGCGCTGTACCTGGTGTTCGCCGCCGCCGTCGTCTGGATACGGCACGGCTAAGTAGCTTGCGCAGAACCGAAGCGACACTTGCCGGAACTTACGGCAATGATTCGTATGGCTATGGTTGCCGCATTGGCAGTGCTCGGGTTCGCGGTGTACCTGCTGACCGGCCCTGGGCCCTTGGATTTCAACCGCACTCCCCCAGTGGGCGCGGCATCCGTGCCCATGGCCGACCCCACCGGCGTGCCCGCGAGCCTGGCGCAGGCGTCCCTTATCGTGCGGGGCGAATACCTGGCGAAGGCGGCCGATTGCGTGGTCTGCCACACCGCCCGCGGGCGTGCGCCCTTTGCGGGCGGCCTCGGCATTCGCCTGCCCTTCGGCACGCTGTACTCATCGAACATCACCCCTGATCGGCGCACCGGGATCGGGAGCTTCACCGATAGCCAGTTCCTGGCGGCGGTCCGCCGCGGGTTGCGTCCGGATGGCGCGCACCTGTATCCGGCCATGCCCGTGACCTCCTATCGTTACCTGACGGACGCCGACGCGCTGGCGATCAAGGCGTATCTGTTCAGCCTGCAACCGGTGTCGACCCCGGCGAAGGCCAACCAGCTGCCGTTTCCCTTCAACCAGCGCTGGCTGATGGGCCTGTGGCTCGTGCTGTTCAATCCCGATCGTCACTTCACACCGGACCTGCGTGAAAGCGCGCAGTGGAACCGCGGCGCGTATCTCGCCGAGGCGCTGGCCCACTGCGGGGAATGCCATACACCGCGCAATCTCGCGTTCGCACTCGATAATCGCCGCAAGTTTGGCGGTGCGATCACCGCCGGCTGGCATGCCTACAACATCAGCAGCGACCGGCGCTCGGGGATCGGCGCCTGGCAGGACACGCAGGTGCTGGCGTATCTGTCGGTCGGCCATGCACAGGGGCGTGGCACGGCCGCCGGGCCCATGGGCGAGGCCGTCGATGAGAGTTTCAGCAAACTGGCCCCTGAGGATCTGCAGGCGCTGCTCGTCTACCTGCGAACCATTCCGGCTGTCGCGGAAGTGTCGACGGGTGGCCCCGCCATTCAGACCGCCTCGCTGTGGCCGCTGCGGCGCGTAGCCACGACGGATCGCGGCAGGAAAATCTACGCGGAGGCTTGCGTCGGCTGCCATGGCTCGACCGGGGATAGTCCGATCAGCCCGTACGCCACATTGACCGGTGCCCGTGCCGTCAACGACCCGCAGGGCACGAACGCCGCTCAGATCGTCATCAACGGGATGACCCGCACCACGCCCGCCGGCATACCACCGATGCCGCCTTTTGGCGCGGTCTATTCCGATGAGGACATTGCCGCCGTCGTGAATTTTGTCACCGGTCGATTCGGGACCGTGGCCGCGACCTTGGATTCCGGCGACATCGCGAGATTGCGGCGGCAAACGGCCCAGTAACCCGTTACGATCCTGACGAGACGGGTTCGGACATTTTCCAGTGGATTCAGCCCTGCGGACCAAACGACTGACGCTGCGTCGGCCGCAGGAGAGCGACGCCGATGCGATCATCGCCATTGCGGGCGACTGGAACGTGGCACGCCGGCTTGCGCGTGTGCCCCACCCTTATTCGAGCGCCGATCTGCGCTTCTTCTTTGAGCATGTCGTACCCGCTGAGCCGACGTGGGCCATCGTGTGGTCGCAGTCGGACGAGCTGATCGGCATGGTCGGGCTGGCTCCCGCCGCCGATGGTGGCACTGCAGAGTTGGGTTACTACGTCGCACCTCAGTTCTGGGGTCGTGGCATCGCGACCGAGGCGGCAGCGGCGATCCTCAAACTGGGCTTCGGGACGCTGGGCTTCAGCAGGATCACCTCGGGATATCACGCCGATAACCCCAGCTCCGGCCGCGTCCTCGCAAAACTCGGCTTTACGATCATGGGCAGCGCCGAGCGTCCCTGTCTCGCCGAAGGTCGAACCAAGCCCTCCGTGGAGTTGGAGTGCACGGGGCCGCCGCCATGAACTTCCGGATCCATACAGTACTTGCCTGGTTCGTTTGCTGTGCATGGGGCTTGCTGGTGTAAATTCTGGGGTTAGAGCCAGACCCACGGAGGGTCCCCGTGATCGTTCCCGACTTCGCAGCCGAGCCGAGCGATCTGAATCGTGCCGAGCGGGCCTTCGTCGATGCTGTGCTGGTTTGCCATGGTGTTTTCGGGCAACCCGCGGAGGCGGAATTCAAGCGCGCTTTGCAGGTCATGGTTGAGTACGCGCAACAGGTCCAGGACAACCCAGCCGACGGGACGCCCAGTGCGCTGGTGAAACGATGGCTGGCGCCGCTATCCAAGGAAGACAAAATTCGGCTGGCAGCGGCCGCATTCGTTCGCTTCGGTGTCACCAAGCCGAGCATCTTCCAGATCCGCGCCGCTCATCGCGAGGTCTTCGGCATTGACCTCGATGCCGACAGGAGCTGATACCGATACCTGGTATAAGCCTGCTTAGCCCCGTGCCGGGGCGCCCCTGTCCCAACTCGGTGCGATTACCGCGGGTAATTTCGATTCTGCTGGCGTCGTCTTGGTGGAAATCAGGCACTTGCGATTGATTCCGCGGGACCGCGGGGTTGGCATCCAACTTGCTATGAATACCCTGAGCCGGAATCGCAAGATTGCTGGCGAACGCGGTGCGTTCTGGTCGTGACCCCCTCTCGACTGGGGCGCACCGCGGCCCTTTAGGGACCATGGATTGGTCCCACCCCACGCTTCTGCTCCGTCATACTCCCTCGCCTACGCAGGAGGAGAAGTCTGATGCTTGAGCGAATGAATATCGCGTTTCATGACGACGTGGACGCCCTCCCCTACGTGGTGCTGGCGCTGACGGATATCGACCCGGACTCGGGCGTCCCGGAAGATATCCTGATGGAATTTCTCAACATCATTGAAGTCTGTGAAGAAGAGCGACAGCCGTTGGGGTCAGTGGCGGTGATCCTGGCGCGGCAATTGTCCGCGCAGGCGGCGGCTGCGGAATTACTCTCTCCCAAGGCATCATTTTCGCCTCAGTTGACCGTGCACATTGCGGAAGCGGAGGGGTACTTTCAGCTCTCGTGCGAAACGGTGAAATCACCCCCGCGCGCTGCAGAAGAAACGGATGAGGATGAAGAGGAGATGACCGAAAGCTTCCCGCTTGATGCGCTGGACGGCTTTCGGGGGACGCATGCTGAGCTGTACGAGGAAATCCGCAACCTGCTCGGATCTTAGCTCACACCGACAGCATCACCGCCCGCAGCGCCTCAACCAATACGCTGCCCCCGCCAGCCATCCGCAGCGGACGCGTCAGCTCGACCTGCACGCCGACGCCGCGCCGTCCACGATTGCAGATGTTGTTGGGATTCACGGCCGGGAATCGGTGTCCGGTCGCATGAACTGCAGTCCCGGTCTCTTTGATCGCGGCCACGACACGGGACTTCAGTGGCTCGTCCAGTCCGCCAACGAACACTGCGGCGTCTGGCCCGAGGCATCCGTGGAGCGTGAGGACATGATCACAGCGTGACAGGAGTGCAAGGCACTGCGGTTCATCGAACAGGTGGCTCGTCAGATGCAGCGTTTCAGCGTTCTGCGCCTGACGGATCCCCTCGAACAGATAGAGATTGAGCTCCTCACCTGCGATCGCGCGCGCGAGGGCGGATGTGCCGGGTTCAATGATGCCGCCGTGTGGGACGACGATCGCCACGGAGGAGTGAACTCTCGGAACGACGGTGATGGAGTAATCGCGCCCTTCCAGGTGCGACTTCGCCAGCTCCGCGAACGACATCGGCCCATTCGCTAACGTAGCAGGAGCTCCGGCATTTTTTCCTGGCGACGCTGCACCCGCTTGTAGTGTGAGAACGCGAGCGCGAGCAGGCACAGCACCACACCGGTTGAGGTGATCGCGAGATTCCAGAACCGCTGCCGCAGGCTCACGATATCGCTGATCTGAATCCGGACGTCCGACTCCTTCACCCACGGACAGCCCTCGTGAATCATCGTCGGCAAACCAAACTCGTCATCGAAGTTCCCTTCGATACACGCCTGCCCTGATACGCCACGATCTATCTGTGAAGACACTTCCTGGAACAGCGCAGTCGGCGACAGCAGGGAATGAAGTGCCGGGTCATCGGCCGCATTGACGGGGGTCCCTGCTTTGCAGTTTGCGGTGGAGGCGGCGTAGGTCGCAGAGTTCAGATGGCCCCGCCAGACCTGCACGTTGATGGGCACTCCCTCGCAAGGCTGGGGCTGGTCTCCCGCGCGGTCACGATAGAACCGGATTGTGAAGGTCGCTCCGGTGGCCTCAATCTCATTCCAGCGCGCCCGGGCACCCGGCAGCTGCTGGCGCAACCCCTGCGCGGTTTCGATGTACCGGGCGATGCCGGGATTGTCGACGTAGACCCCCACATCCTCGGCGGCGTCGGCGATTGCGCCGGTGCCGGCGATGAGGCCGCAGGCCACGAGCGCCAGCCGGACTAGCTTTGAATTAAACATAATGCAGTGCTCACCCCACTGATTATACAGGGGATAGGTGAATCACGAGTCTGATCGCCGTGGCCATCTGGCGGTAATTACGCCTTGAAATTGCTGCGCATGCCGCAATCGACTGGATTCTTGGTATAAAGATTTTGAGAAGGCGCACGGCTTCGGTGGGCGGCGGGCGCCGGTGTTCAGCCCACGGCAACTAAAGGAGGTGATCCAAGTGGTTCATATAAACGTTGGTTCGATCGCGTCTCCAGGTAAATCCGTTGGGGACGGGGTTCGTCGTTAGTCGGAACCTCGTTAAGGCCTGGAGAATGCGCGCAGGCTCATGCCACGCGTGCGATCGGGCCCAACGGTAGGACGCTTCGATGCAGTTGCTGAGCGGATCACCTTGTTCCGCAATACGTGGTGCTCGGGCAGGAATGGCGGAGTCCTTTTGGGGGCTCCGCCATTTTCTTTTCAATCAAGAAACGGCAGCGCTATCCCCAACGTCGCTGCCTTGAACGCCGGCGGGAATCCGCCCATCCCCACTTCGAAATTGATGCAGGTCGGCACTGCGCTGGCGAACGCCTCCTGGATCGCGGATTTCAATTCCTCGAGGGTCGTGACGTAACGGCCGCGGCCACCGAATGCCTTGGCGATCTCATCGTAGCGGGCTTGCCCGAGCCGGATCCCGGCGGGGCGATCGGAGCCTTCCGGATGCTGGGCAGGATCGACGGCCCCCCAGCCGTGGTTGTTCATGACGACGACCACGATGGGCAACTTGTAGCGAACCATCGTGTCGAGCTCCGCCAAGGTGAATCCCGCGGCGCCGTCGCCGGTGACACACAGCACGGGTTCTTGAGGCCGCGCTGCCTTGATCCCGAGAGCAAGGCCGAAGCCGATACCCATGGCACCGAAGGAACCGTGGCTGAAATAACAGCCCGGACGCTTGCGGCGCACGGCATCTTCCAACCAGTGCTTGGTGAAGGCACCGTCAGCAACCAGCACGGCGTCGCTTGCCGCTTCGTTCACCACCTCGGCGGCCGCGAAGGGATGGGGCCGGCTCTCCTTGCTGTTCGTTTTGGCAGCGATCGCTTCGCCCCGCACCTTGGTTGCCGCCTTGCGCAGCCGCTCGACCCAGGCTGACCGGTCCGGCATCGCCGTTCGGGTCAGCCGTTCGTTCAGTACCCGTAAGGTCTCTTTGGTGTTGGCGACGATGCCGATGGTTGGCGTGTTGACCCGACCCACCTCGAGGGGATCGGAGTCGACGTGAATGATCTTGCCGGAGAACTTCTCGAACCGCGGCGTGTTCCACCCGAACCGGGAACCCAACGCGAGCACTACATCCGGCTTCTGCGCAGGCTTGAGCCGCGCCAGCTGAAAGTTGGTACCCATCCACAGCTGGTGTTCGGACGGGAGCGTGCCCAGCGCTTCGTACTCGGTGAACACGGGGAGCCCAGTGGCTTCGACGAAGCTGCGCAGCAGATCCCAGGCCTCCGAGCGGTACACATCGATGCCCGCAATGACCGCAGGGGCCGCGGCCTCACGCAGCAGTGCCAGGGTCGCGTCGATTGTCTCGATAGACGGCGTGCAGGCGCGCTCGACCACCGGCGCATCCGGAATACCACCCTCGCTCTGCGCCACCGGGGCCAGCATCAGGTCCCAGGGGATCTCCAGGAATACCGGGCCCGTCGGTGCCGACGTGGCGACGCGGATCCCATGAGCGATGAGCCGTGGGATATCGCTGGGCGCTGCCACCCGCAGCGCCAGTTTGGCGATGGGCTTGGCCACGGCCACCTGGTCGACTCCCGATTGCAGGACGTTCTGGTCGGCAGCCGCCACCGGGCACCCGCCTGCGAGATAGAGGACGGGAGTGCGATCGATGAACGCGTTTGCCAGCGAGGTCAGAATATTGGTGAACCCGGGGCCGGCGGTGACCACGGCCACCCCTAAGCCTCTCGTGGCCTTTGCATATCCTTCCGCAGCATGCCCCGCCGCCGCCTCATGGCGCACGTCGACAAGGCGGATGCCGAGATCGAGGCAGCCCTCCAGGATCGGTTGTACATGGGCACCGTTCAGGCCGAAGATGCAGCGGACGCCCGCCTTGGCCAGGGTTGGCGCGACCAGTGATCCTGCTGTCTGGCTTGTCATCCGGCGATTTTACGCTGAACACGGCCCCATATGCCCCACCCCTGGCTCGAGATTCCGCTCTCCGACTACGAGCAGCACATGGCCCTGCCGGGCATCGCGCAGGCGCAGATGCTGTCGAAAGAGCTGGCTGACGCTGTCATTGCGCATCGACCTTGTTCGATCGCGGTGATCGGGTGCGCGGGAGGTAACGGCTTCGACCGGCTGTATTCTCCGGCGCTGGCGCGCGTGGTCGGTATCGACATCAACCCGACATACATCGAAGCCGTTCGCGGCCGCTACGGCGCAATCATTCCGGGCCTCGAGCTGCATGTTGCCGACATCGAAACCGATCTGGCAAACGTAGCGCCGGTCGATCTCGTATTCGCCGGTTTGATTTTCGAATACGTGGATGTCCTGCAGACCCTGCGCAACCTGCACGGTCTTTGCCTGGAGGCGAGCGTCGTAGTGGTCGTTCTGCAATTACCGGGCGCCCAGACTCCTGCCGTTTCACCGTCCCCCTACGTAAGCCTGCAAGCATTGAGTCCCCACCTGCAGCTGCGCGACCCGGCGTCCGTTGCAGCCATCGGTCGCTCCCTGGGATTGGAAAAACTGACCGAGCGCAGGCTCGTCCTGCCGTCGGGCAAAGCATTTGCCGTGCTTACGTTCAGGCGTCCGTAAACCGCCCCGTTTACGTCTCCGGTAGCTGCGTGGTGTTGCAGTAACGGACGGATTCGCGCCCGACGAATTCGTGGGCGAGGGTCAGCAACGTGTTCTTCGGCCGCGCGCCCGCCAGTATGGCCAGCAGTTGCGTCGCCGCGGCCTCGCCGAGTTCGACGAAGGGCATGCGGATCGTCGTCAGCGGTGGATCGACGTAGTGCCCCATGTCGGTGTCGCCGCAGCCGACCACCGACATGTCCTCGGGTATGCGCAGGGCGCGCGCGCGGCACTCGGCGACCAGGCCCAGGGCCAGGATGTCGCCCGTGCAGATGATGGCACTTGGCCCGTTGGGCGCCGCCAGCAACCCCGCGGCCGCCGCTCGAGTGGACTGGCTGTCGTAACCTTCGGTTTCCGCGATCCAGTGCGCCGGGGGCGCGATCCCGAATTCCTTCAGTCGTGCAAGGGTCGCGGCGAGCCGGTCGCGCATCGGTGGCGTATGCCGGGTCGGACCGGACAGGACCGCGATGCGCCGGTGACCATAGGCATGCAGGTGATCCACCGCGGCGCGCATCGCGAGCCGGTTCGGCAAGGCAATGCTGGGGCCAAACGCCGCCTTCTCCGCGACATCCTGTGACACGAAGCGGGCACGGCGTCGCGCCAGCATGGGCGCGAGCTGCGGTTTGTGCATCGAGCCGGTGAGGATCAGGCCATCGACGCCGCGGTCGAGCAGCGTGCACACCTGCGCGAACTCCTTGTCGGGATCGCGCTCGCAGGAATGGATCAGCAGCGCATAGCCGGCGGCGTCCAGGACCTTCTCGATCCCGCCGATGGTCGGCGCGAATACCGGATTGGTGAGGGTCGGCACGATGAGCCCGATGGCCCGCGAGCGGCGCGAGATCAGCGAGCGCGCGAAGTGGTTCGGCACGAAGTCGAGCTTGCGCAGTGCCGCCTCCACGGCGTCGCGACGCTCGGCGGCCACGGGTGCGGAGCCGTTCACCACGCGCGAGACGGTCGCGATCGACACGCCGGCGGCGCGCGCGACATCATGTACGGTAGCCCGCTCCGCCACCGGGGTCCGTCGGTTCACGCGGCCTCGACCTTGAGTTTCTGGACCGTCTTGAAGCGGCTGACCAGGTAGTCGCCGCAGGTCGTCGGCGCATGCCGCGGCGGGTTCTGCGCCGAGCAGCAGGTGGGCAGGCACTCGACCACCGTCCGGTAGTCGAGATTGAAGAACATCGGGATGGAGAAGCGCTCGCGGCCGGTCCGGTTCACCACCCGATGGAAGTTCGAGACATAGATGTCGTTGGTCCAGCGCTGGAACAGGTCGCCGATGTTCACCACCAGGGTGCCCGGAACGTAGGGCGCCGCGATCCACTCGCCATCTCTCTTGCGCAGCTCGAGCCCGCCGATCGGGTCCTGCAGCAGCAGCGTCACCAGGCCGTAATCGGTATGCGGCGCGACGCCGAACTGGGATTCGCTCACGGGCGGCTGGGGCGGATAGTGGAACAGCCGCATCTGCACCATCGGCTTGGTGGTGTACGGATAGAAAAAATCCTCCGGCATGCCGACGCTCGCGGCGATTGGCCGCAAGAGCCGCATGCCCAGCGCCTGGGCGGCTGCGAAATACGCCTCCACCACTTCCTGAAGCTCAGGAAAGTCTGCCGGCCAGCGGTTCGGTCCATGCAGCGGCAGCCCGGCCACGACATCCGGGTCGGTCAGCGGCAGATCGAGCCCGACCTCGTAGCTCTCCTTGAGGTCCGGCGCGTAGCCCGGATGCTGGTTGATGCCCTGTGGCATGAAACCGCGCCGGAAACGCTCATCGATGCGATACGCCAGGCGCCGCTCCTCGGGCAGATCGAAATAGCGCCGGGTGGTCTCGAAGGTCCTCTGCACCAGCTCCTCGGCAATGCCATGGTTCTTCACATAGAAGAACCCGGTCGTGACACAGGCCTGGCGCAGCTGTGCGGCCAGGGCCGCGATGCCGCCTGGCTGCGGCAGCACTGACAGGTCGAGGATCGGAACCTCCTCGGGGCTGGCGGCACGCGAAGCTGCTTGCGTCATCATCATCTCCTGTCATGGTCGACCCAGAACACGACCCGGCGATGGGCGAAGCTGACGAGGGCGTGCAGCACGGTTCCGATCGCCGAGAGGATGACGAGGATCGCGAAGGTCCCCGCCATGTCGAAATTGAAGTTCTTCTGCAGGATCAGGTAACCGAGCCCGGCCTGCGCGCCGACGAATTCCCCGACGATGGCGCCGATGACGGACAGCACGATTGCAATGTCGAGCCCCGTGAAGATGTAAGGCAGCGCACCGGGCAGGCGCGCCATCCGGAAGATCTGCGCACGCGAAGCCGTATAGGCCTGTAGCATCTCGACCTGGTCGCGCGAGGTCGAATGCAGACCGGTGATCGTGTTCGCCAGCAACGGAAAGAACGCGATGGTCGCGGTGATGATGATCTTCGAGGACAGCCCGTAACCGAACCAGATCACCATGATGGGCGCGATCGCAACCTTCGGCACCGTCTGGAACGCCACGACATAGGGGTACAGCAGTCGCTCCGCCGTCGGGAACAGCGCGATCGCAAATCCAAGCACCAGTCCCAATGCGGATCCGAGCGCAAAGCCGGCCAGGATTTCCCACAACGTGACCAGGATGTGCTCGGTCCATTCGCCACTGGCGAGGCCCGTCCACAAGGCCACCAGCACCGCAGACGGTGGCGGCACGACGATCGCCGGCACGTGGAACACCCGGACGGCACCCTCCCACAACGCCAGCACCGCCACCAGCACCAGGATGCGGCTCATGAATCCGCCTGTCCGGAGGCGCCGAAATGCGCACGGATCCGGCTTGCGAGACGGCCGAACTGCGGGCTGTTCTGAATCTCGATGCGCCGGGGCCGCGGCAGCTCGACGTCGATGATCTCCGCGATCCGCCCCGGCCGTGGCGTCATCACCACTACCCGGTCGGCGAGATACACGGCCTCGGTGATCGAGTGCGTCACGAGCATCACGGTCTTGCCGCTGGCCGCCCAGATCCGCAGCAGTTCATCGTTCATGGTCTCGCGGGTCATCGCATCGAGGGCCCCGAAGGGCTCGTCCATCAGCAGGAAGGCCGGATCGTGCACGAGTGCCCGGCAGATGCCGACCCGCTGCTGCATGCCGCCGGAGAGTTCGGCCGGATATTTGTTCTCGAAACCGGCGAGTCCGACGGTCGCCAGGATTTCACGCGCCCGCGCTTCGAGCGCGTTGCGATCGAGCCGCTGGACCACGACCGGGACCATCACATTCGCCAGGACCGTGCGCCAGGGCAGCAGTACCGGCGTCTGGAACACGATGCCGAGTTCGCGGCTCGGCCCGGTGAGGCGCTTTCCGGCGACCATGATCTCCCCGCTGGTGCGTGGCAGGAGCCCCGCCAGGATCTTCAGCAGCGTGGTCTTGCCGCAGCCGCTGGGTCCGACGATGGTCACGAACTCGCCCTGCGCGATTTCGAGATTGACGTTGGACAAGGCCTGGATGCCGGCGCCGTCCTGGGTCCGGTAGAGCTTGTTCAACCCCGAAATGCCCACCAGCGGAAGTTTGGCGACCGCGGCGTCCATCTTCAGAACCGGCACGCCCTGGCGCTCGCCTCGATCGCCGCGCGATCGAACCGGTTGATCTCCGCTTCGAGGGCATGGGCGATCAGGCTCGCGCCCGCAACCGGTTTGTCGATGAGCTTCGCTTGAACCATGAAGGCGCTCAGGCGATCGAAGGCGCCCGGATCGACATGGCCCCAGACCTTGCCGCCGTTGAGTTCGAAGCCGGCCTTAAGGGTATCGAGCTGCGCCTGCTCGTTGTTCAGGTCCCAGCGGATCAGCGTCGCCTCGTCGGCCCCCGATGGCTTCATGGCGGGATACGCCTTCCACTGAACGCGCCTTGCGCAATCCGGGTTGGCGAGCGCGAACACGGTCGCCTTCGCGATCGCCCGCGCCACGCCGATGACGGTCTTCGGATCCTTGTCGAGCGTCCCCTGCATCACGGCGAGCGAGTAATCCGGATAGGTATGCCAATCTTCGCCGACGAGCTTGTGGAGTTTGAGGCCGGCATTCTCGAAACCGGCGACCGCGGCTGCCCAGTACAGGAGGCCCTGCACCTCGCCCGTTTTCAACGCCTGGATGGGCGCAGCGCCCAGCCCCAGGGGCACGAGCCTCACGTCCTTGGGATCGATGCCGTTCCTGCGCAGCAGGCTGTTGAGATAGTTGATCCCGCCGGTCGCGAGGCTGAACACGCCGATGGTTTTGCCCTTGAGATCGGCGATCGAGCGGATCGGTCCGCCTTCGGCGACGGCCACCGACCAGTCGATCACACCGTTGGCCATCGCGACCCGCACCGGCAGGCCGTTCTTGGAGTTGGCCTGCAGCACGACACTCGCGTTGATCTGCGCGAATTCGACATTGCCGGCAACCATCTGCTGCAGGGCCTGGAGCGACGCGCCGGCTGGCAGCAACTCGACGTCGAGCCCTTCCTCCTTCCAGTAACCCAGCGGCCCGGGCAACGTCAGCATCGCATACGAGACGTTCACCACCGAGGTGCCGACGGCGATGTGCACCTTGGTGGGCGCGCTCTCGGCAGCGGTACTTGCGGCGAGGAGGCCCAGCGCGACCAGGGCCGCCAGGACGTTGCGGGCAACACCTCGAAACATCGTGTACTTCCGGTTGCGGAGGGTCGGGCGAAAAGGCAGAGTACCGTCTGAAAAGCTTTTCAGCAACGGCAAAACAGGGGTAAACCTCGATGGGCAATGTGTCGGAATTCATTGCGGCCCTCCCGAAGGCCGAGCTGCACATGCATCTGGAGGGCTCGCTGGAACCGGAGATGCTGTTCGCCCTCGGCGCCCGCAACGGCGTAAAGCTGCCCTACGCTTCCGCCGACGCGTTGCGCGCCGCCTATCGCTTCGAGAATCTGCAGGGCTTCCTCGATCTCTATTATCTTGGCGTGACCGTGCTGCAAACGGCGCGCGACTTTTACGACATGACCGACGCCTACCTGGCGCGCGCGGCGCAAGAGAACGTGCGGCACGCGGAGGTCTTCATCGGCCCGCAGGGGCATACCCGCCGGGGCATCGCGCTCGCGAGCGTCATGGACGGCATACTGGCCGCGACCGAAACGAGCGGCGAACGCCACGGGCTCACCTGCGGGGTGATCGTCGGGCTGCAGCGGCAGTGGAGCGAGGCGGATGCGCTGACGCTGCTGCGGGACCTGATGCCCTGGCGCGACCGGGTGATCGGGCTCGGACTGGGCGGCCCGGAGATCGGTAACCCGCCGCACAAGTTCACCCGGGCCTTCGAGACGGCCCGCACTGACTGCGGCTGGCACACCGTCGCGCACGCCGGCGAGGAAGGCGGTCCCGACTATGTCCGGGATGCGCTGCACTCGCTCAAGGTCGATCGCGTCGATCACGGGGTTCGCTGCGAGGAGCCGGACCTGATGGCGGAGCTCCAGGACCGCGGCACGCCGCTTACGGTATGCCCGTGCTCGAACTGCGCGACCCAGGTCTTCGCGGCCATGGGTGCGCACAACATTCGCAGGCTGCATGAAGCCGGGTTATGCGTCACCGTCAATTCGGACGACCCTGCCTATTTCGGCGGCTACATCAATGAGAACTATGCGGCCATCCAGGGCGCCCTCGGCTTGAGCGATATGGATCTTTGGCAGATGGCCCGCAACGGCTTCACGGGTTCGTTCGCGGATGATGCCCGCAAGGCCGCGTGGCTCGAGGAGCTCGAAGCGGTGCGTCCGGCACCCAGCGCCGCGGTCGGCTGACGAGCGGCGCTTACTTGCCGGCAACGCTGCTTTTGTGCTCAGCCGGCGATGGCGGCGCGGGCTCGCCTGCCGAAGGCCCCACGGTATCCGCCGCGAATGCGCCCCGTTGCCCCAGCGGCGCGTCGCGTGCAGTCGTGTCCCGCCGCGTCTGGCGCTCGCTCTCGGCATTCAACTCGGCCCCCAGGACGGCGATGACGCTTGATATGTAGAACCACATGAGGAGCACGATGACGCTGCCCAGCGCCCCGTAGGTCTTCCCATAGCTGCTGAAATGCTGGACGTACAAGGCGAACAGCGCACTCGCGCCGAGCCATAAAGTGGCGGCAATTGCAGAACCCACTGTCACCCATCGCCAGCGGGCGTGCTCGCGCGAGGGCGCATAGCGATAGATGAATGCCAGTCCCAGCACGGCCAACGCCCACAGCAGCGTGAGTCGCAGGACGGTTGCGATGATCTGCACGATGTCGCTGGTGCCCAGCACCTTCAGCACCACGGGTATGGCGACGCCCAGCAACAACATGGCGAGAAATCCGGTGATGGCCCCGAGCGTCAACAGCAGCGACAGCAGCGCCTGGCGCAGGTAGCTGCGCTTCTCCCGCTCGCCATAGGCGATGTTGGTGGAGGTCATCATCGCGGACATGGCAGAGCGGGCGCTCCACAGCGCAAGTCCGATCCCCAGCACGACGCCGAGCCCGAGGGTGCGTTGATCCTGGCGCACCAGGCTCTGCAGCTGGGTATTGAAGATGTCCCAGACCCCGGGCGGCAGCACCGCCGAGAAATCCTTCATGTGCTGGATCACGTCGGCGGGCGAGGCAATGAGCCCGTAGACCGACACGAAGGCCGCAAGACCCGGAAACACCGATAACAGCAGGTACATCGCGACGCCACCGGAGACCAGCGTGACGTTGTCGCTGCCGATGCGCTTGCCGACGCGCCGCAGGACATCCCACCAGCCCTTCGGCGTGATCTCGGAAGGATGCTGGGCCTCGCGACCGCGATCGTTGGCGATTGGAGCGTTCAATGGCTTGCGGTGACCACGCGGTGGCGGCCCTGCTCGACTTCACTGAGCGTCACCGCGGCGGCCGCGTGACCCCAGCTGTTACGGATGTAAGTGGTCACCGCCGCGACCTCCGCATCGTTCAACTGCCAGCCATAGGCCGGCATGGCGGGACCGGTGGGCTCCTTCGCGGTCGCCACACTCTGCGCTCCTTCGAGGACCACCCGCACCAGGGTCGTGGGCTCCTTCGAAGCGACGGATGCGGAACCGGCGAGATCGGGAATCAGGTACGGCACGCCGGTGCCATCGGGCTTGTGACAGGCCGAGCACAGATCGGCATAGATGGCGGACCCCGCCGTCATCACCGGATCACTTGCAGAGAGCGGCGCAGCGCTGGCCTGCTCGCCCCTTTGATTCTTGAGGTAGACGGCGATGGCAATGAGATCGGCTGAGTTCATGTGGGAGCTCGAATCAGTCACCTCGTCGGCCATCGGCCCGGAGGCGGCTGCGAAGCGATTGTGGCCGCTCGCGAGATAATCGACGATATCCTGAAGGGCCCAGGCGCTAAGTCCCCGGCTGCGATCATCGGTCAGGTTGGGTGCGAACCATCCCTGCAGCGCATAACCGCGCAATGCTTCATCGGCCTTGTCGCCGCCCAATAGGGTCTTGGGAGTGTGGCAGGCACCGCAATGGCCCGGACCTTCAACGAGGTAAGCCCCGCGGTTCCACTCGGCCGACTGGGTGGGATTGGGCTTGAGGGTTCCGTAGCTGAAATAGAGAGCGTCCCAGAACAGCATCAAGGTGCGGATCTTGAAGGGAAAGGGCAGCCGGTTGGGCCTGACGGCCTGGTGAACCGGCACCACCGTGCTCAGGTACGCACGGATCGCCCGCACGTCCTCGGCTGACATCCTCGTGTAATAGGGAAAGGGCATCGCCGGATAGACGTTCTGACCGCCCGGCAGCTTCCCATGTCGCACGGTCGCCTCGAACTGCGCATCGGTCCAGGCGCCGATGCCGGTCGCCCGATCGGGGGTGATGTTGGGCGCCACCATTTTGCCAAACGGCGTCTCGATGGTTCGCCCGCCGGCAAAGGGGCGATGCTCGTAGGGGTCATCATGACAGGCAGCACAATCAGCGAGCACGGTGAGATACCGGCCGTGCTCCAGCAGTGCGAAGTCCTGCTGGTCACCGCCACTTTGCGCCACCACGTGCGCAGACAGCATCCCCAGCAAACTCAGGACGTAACACCCGCCGCGCCTGAGGATGCGCTCACTCATGCACCAGCGGTCCCGGATTTTTCAGATAACGCGTGCGGATGGCATCCGCCGACCAATAGGCCATGGCGGCGAGCGTACCGGTAGGATTGTAGCCGGCGTTTTGCGGAAAGCCGCTCGCGCCCATGATGAACAGGTTCGAAACGTCCCAGCTTTGCAGGTATTTGTTGATGGCGCTGGTCTTGGGATCGGTTCCCATGATGGCGCCCCCGCACAGATGCGTGGTCTGATAATCGGTGACATCGTAAGGCGCCGGGCGATATTTCTTCACGACCTGCTGGGCGCCCATCGCCTGGAAGATCTCGGCGAATTTGTCGGTCAGGAACCGGTTCTGCTTGAGTTCATTTTCATGGAAATCCATCGTGATGCGCGCCAGCGGTCGTCCGAACCGGTCGCGATAGGTCGGATCCAGGTCCATGTAGACGTCGCGGTAGCTGTACATGCTACCGTGCACGCCGGTGCCGGGCTTCAATGCGCTCAGATAATTATCGCGTACCGCCTGCTTCCACTGGGCACCCCACTTAGGGGTACCGGGCGGCACCGGAGTGGTCTCGATCGGCCGGCCGTTGGTCTGCACCTGGCCCATGTAGCCGCCGCCGACGAAGCCGTGAGGTCCGTGATCAAAGTTGTCGCCGTTGAACTCATCGATGCACATGCCGATGGAGCCGGAGGCGATGAAGGGATTGAAGATGAATTTCGACGGGTCGAAGAAGCTCTCGACATCCGAGATGGTCTGGTGCGAGAAATTGCGGCCGATCACGCCCTTGTTGGCCACCGGATCATAAGGCGTGCCGATCCCGGACAGCAGCAGCAGCTGCACGTTGAAAACCGTGTAGGCGCTTAAGATCACGAGCTGCGCCGGTTGTTCCCATTCCTTGCCGCTAAAATCAACGAAGGTGACCCCGGTAGCCCTGGTGCCCGAGGAATCCATGTTGATGCGGGTGACCTCGCTCAGGTCGCGCGCGCTGAAATTACTCTTGCGGATGAGGACCGGAAGGATCGTGGTCTGCGGGCTCGCCTTCGAATAGTTCCCGCAGCCAAACCACTCGCAGCAACCGCAGTACGTGCACGGCCCCATGCGCACGCCCAACGGATTGACGTAGGCCTGGGACAGATTGCCGGAGGGTTGCGGGAAGGCCTTGTAGCCCAGACCCTGGGCAGCCTTGCCAAAGAGGGTGTGGCTGAAGGGCTGCTGCTGCGCCGGAGTCGGATAGGGTCGGGAACGCGGCCCTTCGAAGGGATTGCCGCCGGGTTGGATCTGGCCTTTGATGTTGCCGGCCGCCCCCGAGGTCCCGCACAGGTATTCGAACCGGTCGTAATGCGGCTCGAGCTCAGCGAAGGTGACGCCCCAATCCTGGATGGTCATGTCCTCGGGCAGAAACTTCGCCCCGTAACGCTGGGTCAGATGGCTCTTCAATACGAAATCCGTCGGCAGGAAGCGCCACATCTCGGCATTCCAATGCACCCCGCCGCCGCCCACCCCGTTGGGCGGCATGAACGCGCCCCAGTTACGGATCGGTAAGGCGGTCTGCGCCATCTTGTTGCGGAACGTGAATGTAGTCTGCGCGGGTCTCAAAAACAGTTCGTGACGGATGCGATAGCGCAATTCGTCCTGGGCGTAATTGGGCGCGAAGTCGGTTGCGGTATTGCGCCAGGGGCCGCGCTCGATCGCGACCACGTCCAGACCCGCATCGGTCAACTCATTGGCGATGATAGACCCGGTCCAACCCAGGCCGATGATCACCACATCCTTTGCCGGTAACCGGGTCGTCATGTGCGCATCAGCCCTGCTTCGGATTCCAGTCAGGGCGGCCCGCAATGCTGACGGGCGGCAGCGGGAAGCGCTCGTTGTGCCGGCCTACCCAGTCGCGATAGTCATAACGGGCACCCGGATAGCCGATCATCTTCCAGGCGCACATGTCCTTGTTACCGCCATAGATGGGATCGGAAAAAAACCCCTCCTGGATATCCTTGATGAGGGTCTCGAAGAACTTCCTGGTATCGGTGCCATCGACCACGACGGAACCTGCCTCCATGCCCTTCAGGACGTCATCCTGTTGCTCGGCTGTAAGTTCAACCCAGATCTTTCCGCCCTGGGTCTCCCGGCAATGCTTGTCGAGCCCCGCGAGCGCAGTTCGATAGGTAGCCGACGGAGTTCCGGAAGCCTGCGGTCCTTGCTGTTCGGTGCCGGCCTCGAAGGGACCTTCGTTGTAATGCCCCTCGTTGCGCCCGTAGGGCCCGGCCAGTTGTCGATCCAGGAACACGGCACAGCCGGCGTCTTTCCCCCCGGGCGTTTGCGGATCCGGTGGAATGATCCGATCCGCCAATGCCTCGATTGCGGCCGCTTCGGCCGGCGTAAAGAAGGTCCACGGTCCGGGGGTGATGGCCAGCGGGGATGCTGCGGTGTTCGGCTCCCACGGCAGCTGGCCGGTGATGAGTCCGGCCTTCGCGGTGGCTTCGCCAAGGAGCACGAGCGCCGTCCCAGCTACGACATCCCGGCGGCGAAAATTGGTCATCCTCGAATCTGAGCACGTAGGCTTGATCGGTGCGATAACCGGATGCCCGCAGGCCCTGTAGGAATCTTTGAAGCGTCTGGCTAGCGACTGGCTAGCGACTGGCGCGCAGCTTCGGCCAGCGCTCATGACACAGCGCCAGGAAGCGGATCGCGGCCTGCGATTGGGCCTGGTGTTTGAGGCAGTACGCGCCGACCTGCCGATCGATGCTCGAGAACGGCAGTCCTTCGACCGGCAGCAGGTCGGGCGGCACGCTGATGAGGTCGGAGACGTAGGTGACACCCTTGCCGTCGGCGACCAGCGCCAGGCGCAGGTCCATGTGGCTGACCTCCCAAACCGAGCCGAATGCGTCGCGCAGCCGTTCACCGGTGGCGCGGCGCGCGGACTCATCCAGATAGGAGGTCACGAGTGGCAGGCCACGCATGGTGCCGGGAGCATCACGCAGCAGCGCGGCCCGCGCGGGGTGATTGCGGGCGATCATCAGTCGGCGGGTTTCAGGGAAACAGGGATGCAGGGCAAAGTGCGCCGGCATGTTGTGGTGAAACGGACCGAATCCCAGCTCCCAGCGACCTTCGCCCACGCCCAGCACGATCTCGCGACTGGGCGCCACGACCACCTTGAGTCGCGTCAGCGGATTGCGCTCGCAGAACTCCTTGAGCAGCGCGATGCCGACGTGTGCGTTTGCGGCCGGCGACAGGGCCAGTGACAGTGTCGACAGCGCCCCGGACTTGATGTGACCGATATCGGCGAGCGCTTCGCGCTCCTCGTTGAGCATCGTCTCGGCATAGCGCAACAGGCGGATTCCGGCCTCGGTGGGTCGCGGCGGATTGCCCCGGTGCAACAGGCTGGTACCCAGGCTGTGTTCCAGGTTCGCGATGGTCTGGCTGACCGCCGATTGCGACAGATCCAGACGCTCGGCGGCGCGGCTG
>Ga0302314_10001815_pt1 | contig 39908 bp, 28 predicted proteins | sample III_Palsa_N2_3_FD_200533 | JGI IMG/M metagenome (GOLD analysis project Ga0302314, IMG submission 200533) | Peat permafrost microbial communities from Stordalen Mire near Abisko, Sweden - III_Palsa_N2_3 | ecosystem: Environmental > Terrestrial > Soil > Palsa > Peat permafrost | place: Sweden... | reverse complement strand
TCGGCCTTTGTCGGCCTTGCCGGCGGCCATCCTCATCTGGACCAGACCGGCTTGGCGAAGGGCGTCCTGCGTGGCGGTCTCGGCCGTACGGTCTCGCCGTACGAAGACGGGGCCGGCATCGGTGTCTAGGCGGACGAACTGCCGCTCGTCACCGAATGGGACGAGCCCGCCATCGTAGTCGAACTCCAGCAGCAGGGCGTCGAGTTGCTGCATCCGTCCGTAGTCGTCGGAACAGGGGAAACGGGTCAGCCGGATGACGGGTCTCATGGGGCGATCGACTATGACCTGCTCGCTGACCGAGGTGGATTCGAAGTGGCGTCTCGGCTGAGCGGCGGGGGCGACAGACCTGGCCTGGGGCGGGATGGAGGGGCGGATGCGAATGGGTCCGACCGCCCCAGTGGCGGCATCGATATACCAGGGCCCGGAACCGGCAACGATGACTGCTGACTGCTGCGGCGTGCTCGCGGCTGCGGCGGAGGGGAAGAACCGGGTCTCGCCCTTGATGAGACGCCGGCCCCCCGCGTGCCAGCGGGCGTGTCCGCTCTCGACCAGCGCAGCCAGCAGATCCGTGACCAGCGCTGCCGCCACGCTGGTGCGGGCCTCGTTTCCACCTCCCAGCAAATTAGCGAGGTTTCGGGCCTTCGTGTCGGCATTCTCGTGTTCGAAGATCTGGCGCGGCGGCGTCGGGACGGCGATACCGCTTCGCTCGCCGACCAGCATCGTCGTGACGGAGCAAGCGTATGGCGGATCCGAGGGAGCCAGTTCGAAGACCATCCTCTGCCGCTCCTTCTCCGGCGGAGCCGCGGTCAGCCTATCGAGGAAGGATTGCTGCTCGGCTTTCCTCAAGATGGGGAAGCGATCCAGTGCTGCGAAGGCCGCTGCGGCCAGATGCGAGCACCCGTTGGCCTGGCAACTGCAGCGGCTGTCGAACACCACCCGGCGTCCAAGCGGGGACGGGGTGATGCTCACGGCGTAGGGGACAGCGCGATCCCGTACGGTTCCGCTGATCGTGTTCCCTTCCAGCTGCAACTCCACCCCGCCTTGCAGCCCGAGGGTGCGACCACGGGTCAGGGCGCGGGCATCGAAGATACGGTTGAGATCCTGGGACGTGAATGGCGTCGGCATTGGCAGTGGAGAGTCTCTGGTGGTTGACCGAGGCGACCGCGCCGGTGCGGCGGGGGGATGTGATCCCGCCCGGATTCGCTGCGGATGGCAAGACTTTCATGCGGGTGTCAGGCTGTCCGATACAGCGCGCGTTGGAGTGCCCTTTCGGGCTGCGGGGCGATCGGGGATACTCCGGCCGGGCGAACGGGGAGGAAAGCCATGTCGGAGGAGCTGGCGACGTTGCTCGCCAAGCAGGCGATCACAGACAGGATCCATCGCTATTGCCGGGCGATGGACCGGATGGATCACGATCTTGCGGTCGCGAGCTGGCATCCTGGCGGCACGGCCGACTACGGCACTTTCGTCCAGGGCAGCGGTGCCGGCTTCGTCGACTGGGTCGAGGCGACGCATCGCGGGGTGCGGCGCCATGTCCACCGCGTCTCGAACATGCTGATCGAGGTGGACCCCACTCACCGGAACCAGCATCGGGCCACTTGGTCTGGCCTCCACCCCGTCACCGGTCCGATAGAGCCTGTGCCAAGCAAACAGCTGGTTCGTCTTCACGTCGTAACGCCGGGCGACCACCGAGACCGACGCCCCGGCTCGAACGATGCCGCGACAATCTCTCGCTTCAACGCGTCCGAGCGCCCAATCCAAACGTCTGCATCGAGCATAGTTATGCGCTGAAAGCCCTCGGACGGTGTCGCTGTGAACGGGCTTCGAACATTCACCAATTTGCGTGACGGGACATTGAGCCGATGGCTCGTGCCCTCTGCGCCAGGGAACTCCGTGTCGCGGCGGGAGTACCCGTGGACGATATGCCGTCCCTGCGGCCGGGCTGAGGGAGGAGGACGGCACCGTCATTCCCCACGCGGTCGAGACCGCAATCGCGGCATGGGAGAACTGGCTCGATGAGCGTACGAGGCCGGTGACATGACCGCCCCGAGATCCGCGGCCTACGACTGCCGGTCGTGTGGGACTTGCTGCGTCGTTGCCCAAGTGATTCCTGTCCATGTCGCTGAGCGAGTGCCGCGGTATTTGACGCGCTCGGTCCGCGGCGTGATCGGGTTCGCCTCATGGGAAGCCGAAGAGACTCGGCGCATGACTTGCGACGGTGATCGATGCATTGCGCTGCGTGGAGAGGTCGGCAAGGGATGCCGCTGCGCCATCTATGACCGACGGCCGGCAGTTTGCCGTGCGTTTGAGCCGGGTGGATCTGCGTGCAAGGAGGCACGGGTCGCGCTAGGGTTCGCGCCATGATCGGTCACGTGGTAGCCGGCAGGCGATGATGTTTGAGCTGCGGAGGCCGTGCAGGAATTGCCCATGGCGCGCCGACCTGACGCCCTATCTAGCGGCGGAGCGTGTGGCCGAAATCGTCCAAGCGCCTGCATTCCAGTGCCACAAGACCGTCGACTATTCGTCTGGCGAAGATGAACCTGGCAATCGACCTCAGCAGTGTGCCGGTCGGTACCGTCAAGTTAACGAAGTTGGCGATCTGAGCGGGTTTTGGTAGGCTGCCGGGATGATGCGCCCCTCTCTATATAAGCGCCACCGCTACCCTGCGGAGGTGATCAGCTACGCGGTTTGGCTTTACTTCCGGTTCCCGCTGAGCCTTCGGATGGTCGAGGAGATGCTGGCGGTCCGCGGCATCCTCGTCAGCTACGAAACGGTGCGGCAGTGGAGCTTGAAGTTTGGCCAGGAATTCGCCAACCAGATTCGTCGCCGACTGCCTGTGGCTGGCGACAAGTGGCACCTGGACGAGGTCGTAATCGCCATTGCCGGGCGCAAGCATTGGCTTTGGCGGGCGGTCGATCAGAATGGTGTCGTTCTTGATGTCCTGGTGCAGAGCCGGCGGAACACGGCGGCGGCCAAACGGTTGCTGCGTAAGCTTTTGAAGAAACAAGCTCGCGCGCCGCGGGTCATGATCACCGACAAGCTGGCGAGCTATGGGGCGGCCAAGCGCAAGATCATGCCGGGGGTCGAGCACCGCCAGCACAAGGGGCTGAACAACCGGGCGGAAAACTCTCATTTGCCGACCCGACGACGAGAGCGGATCATGAGGCGCTTCAAATCGCCAGGCCAAGCCCAGCGCTTCCTTGCCGCCCATGATCAGATCGCCAATCTCTTTCGCCGTCCCGCCAACACCAATGCCGCCGATCATCGCCGCAACCGCGCCCAGGCGTTCCAGACCTGGGCCGAAGTCGCCGGTGCGGCCATTGCCGCCTGACAAACCTGACCAACCGCCCAGCTCTCGCCCAACCCCGTTAACTTGACGGTACCTGAGCGAGGTCTACCTGCTTGGCGCGGTGGTCGCCTATACCCGCATCCAGAGTGTCGCCGTGATCGAGGTCGCCACCGGCGGCCTGGCCTTCGCCGGCTTCGTCTTTACGGTCCTGCTGATCGATCGGGTCATCGACCGTCATGTCGTTTGGGACGCCATCGGGCCTGGAGCGATGCCAGGGGTTGAAGCCGGCGAAATCATCGATTGCCTGGAATGCGGCCTGATCGCGCCGGTATCGGCCGCGGGGGCACTCTGTCCACGCTGTGCCGCGACCCTGCATCGCCGCAAGCCCGACTCCCTACAGCGCACGGCGGCGCTCGGCGCGGCGGCGTTCCTGCTGTACATCCCGGCCAATCTTCTGCCGATTCTTCGCATCGTCCGGTTCGGCCGCGACGATCCGGCGACGATCTTCTCCGGTGTCCGCGAGTTGCTCGCCATCGGGCTCTGGCCGCTGGCCGTGATCGTTTTCACGGCCTCGATCGTGATTCCACTGATCAAGCTGACCGGCCTCACCTGGTTCCTGGTCGCGATCCGGCTGGGTGTCACGCGGCGGGTCATGGCGCGCACCCGGCTCTACCGGTTCATCGAAGGCATCGGCCGCTGGTCAAATATCGACGTGTTCATGCTGTCGATCCTCGTGGCCCTGGTGCAGTTCGGTTCTCTGACGCGGGTCGAGGCCGAGCCGGGGGCAGTCGCCTTTGCCGGGGTCGTGGTCCTGACCATGCTGGCGTCGCGCGCCTTTGATGCCAGGCTGATGTGGGACCGGGTCGAGGACAGAGCATGAGCGAGGATAGCGAGGTCCATATCCGGCGCAGCCGCATCGTCATGCTGGTCTGGCTCGTGCCGGTCGCCGCTTTCCTGGCCGTGGCCTGGATCGGCTATCGGACCTTCGCCAGTCGCGGGCCGGTCATCACCATCACCTTTCTGTCCGGCGACGGGCTCGAGGCCGGCCATACCAAGCTGCGACATCGCAATGTCGATATCGGCACCGTGAAGTCGGTGGTGTTGAGCCGGGACATGAGCCATGTCGAGGTGACCGCGACGCTCGAGCATCAGGTCGGCGATCGGGCGACCGTGAATTCACGCTTCTGGATCGTCCGGCCCCGCCTTAGTGCTGCCAGCATTACCGGGCTCAGCACCCTGGTTTCCGGTGCCTATATCGAAATGGACCCCGGTCAGCCGGGGCAGGCGACCGAGCATTTCATCGGCCTCGAGGACCCCCCGGTCGTCGATATGGAGGATGTACCGGGCAGCCACTTCATCCTGCACGCCGAAGATCTGGCCTCGCTCGATCGGGGCTCGCCGCTCTATTTCCGCGGCATCAAGGTCGGCGAGGTGCTGGGTTATACGCTCAGCCAGGACACCGAACACGCCGATATCTTCATCTATGTCCGCACGCCCTACGACCGCCTGGTGCGCGCCGACACCCATTTCTGGAATGTCAGCGGGTTTTCGGTCTCGGCCGGCGCCACCGGGCTGCGGGCCAGCACCCGGTCGCTCGAAGCCTTGGTCGCCGGCGGCGTCGCGTTCAGCACGCCCGACGCCGCCATGGCCGAGCCGGTCAGCGAAAAAGGCGCCGAATTCCGGCTGTTCAACGACCAGGAAACGGCCGACCAGCAGCCGGTCGGACCGGTCCTGACCGTGAGCTACCTGGCGTATTTCCCAGGGACGGTCCAGGGTCTGCAGCCTGGCGCCGCCGTTGATCTGCTGGGCATGCGGATCGGCCAGGTGACCGACGTGCATCTCGATTTCAACGCCAGCGACGGCAGTCTGCGCGCGCCCGTCACCTTTGCGATCGATCCAAAGCTGCTGCCGATTGCGGTGGGCCAGTCGGAATCCTCGGCCGAGACCGTCAATCACATGATGGATCGGCTGGTCGCTCAGGGGCTGCGCGCCCGGCTCGCCTCGGGCAGCCTGCTGACCGGCCAGCGCCTGGTCAATCTCGATTTCATCCCGGATACGCCCGAGGCCGCGATCGCCTATGGCGCGCCGGTGCCGCAGATCCCGACGGTCGGCTCGACCGATCTCGATACGCTCTCGGCCTCGGCCAATCAGCTCATGAGCAAGCTCGCCAACCTGCCGTTGGCCGAGATCGGCACCGGGCTGCACAATATCGTCGCCCATATCGACCAGGCGACGGCCGGACCGGAAATTGCCCGCTCGATCAAGGCGCTCGACCGGTCGCTGGCCAATCTCGACGCCATCGCCAGCCAGGCGAACAAGGAGGTCGGGCCGACCTTGGCCAGCCTGCATCGCACCGCTGATGCCGCCGACCAGACGCTCGAAGCGGCCCAGCGCCTGATGGGCAGCGGCGGCGACCGCAGCCGCGACCTGCCGGCGCTGGTCCACGAATTGACCGACACGGCCCGCTCGGTCCGCGTGCTGACCGATTATCTCGACCAGCATCCGGAAGCGCTCGTACTCGGCCGGGCGGGAGCGGCGAAATAGCATGATCACGCTGACAGGCTCCGGGAGACCGACGATGCAGGCCCGCCCGATCTTCACGCTCGGCCTCCTCGCCCTGGCGCTTGCCGCCTGCGCCAGCAAGCCGACACAATTCCATACGCTCGATCCGTCGCCGCCGGCCGGCGCAGTGGCTGGCGGGTCGATGGCCCTGCCGATCCAGGTCGACAGCGTGACATTGCCGCCGGAACTCGACCGGCCGGAACTCGTGCGGCGCAGCGGGCCGGGCAACCTCGATGTCGCCGATATCGACCGCTGGGCCGGGCCGCTCGACCAGATCGCCCGTCAGGTGCTGGCGACCGATCTGGCGGAGCGTCTGCCGGCCGGTGCCACGGTACCGCCGGACGACCCGGCGCCGCCCTCGAAGCGGCGCGGCCTCGATGTCGAGATCGAGCGTTTCGACGGCGATCTCGGCGGAAGGGTGACGCTGATCGCCCATTGGACATTGCTCGAAGGTAGCGCCGCGCGCACGGCGCTGCGCCGCGAGGAGCATATCGACATCCCGGCCGCGAGCGCCGATATCGGCGGGACGGTCTCCGGCATGAGCCGTGCCTTAGGTGTCCTGGCCGACCGGATCGCTGCGGCTGCCCGCTCAGTCTAACGGCTTCTAAGCTGTCGCGCGCTGGTGCCGGCCTTCGCCTGCGATGCCCGCTGATGCGCGGGGCCGGCGGCGTGGGTCAGCGTATGCGCCGTGTTGATGAGCGCTACGTGGGAGAAGGCCTGCGGGAAATTGCCGAGCTGGCGCTGCCCGACCGGATCATATTCCTCGGCCAATAGCCCCAGATCATTGGCCAGGCCGAGCAACCGCTCGAACAGTCGCCTGGCGTCGTCGAGACGGCCGCACAGCGCATAGGCATCGCAGAGCCAGAAGCTGCAGGCGATGAAGGCGCCTTCGTCGTCGGGCAAGCCATCGACCGCCGTTTCCGTCGAATAGCGGCGCAGCAGCCCGTTCCGCAGCAACCCGCGCTCGATGGCGGCGATCGTGCCCCGGATGCGCAGATCCTCGGGCGGCAGGAAGCCGACCTGGACCAGGATCAGCAGGGCGGCGTCGAGCGTCTTGCCGCCATAGTATTGGACGAAGCTGCCGAGTTCCGTATCGAAGCCCTTGCCGCAGACATCGTCATGGATCCGGTCGCGCAGCACCCGCCACTCTGCGACCGGGCCCTCCAATCCGAATTCTTCGGCGCTCTTGACCGCACGGTCGAGGGCGACCCAGGCCATGACCTTGGAATGCACGAAATGGCGCGGCTCGCCCCGGATTTCCCAGATGCCTTCGTCCGGGCTCTGCCAGATCTTTTCCAGATATCCGATGAGCACTTTCTGCAGCGGCCAGCTGTGGGCGGAGGGGTCGATGCCGTAGCGCCGGGCCGTGTGGAAGGTATCGAACAGCTCGCCGAAGATATCCAGCTGCAATTGGGCATAGGCCTGGTTGCCGATCCGGACCGGCCGGCTGCCGCAGAAGCCCGGCAGCCAGTCGAGTTCATATTCCATCAGCCGCCGGCCGCCCCGGATGCTGTACATGATCTGTAGCTCATTCGGCATGCCGGCGGCGGCGCGCAGCAGCCAGTCGCTCCACGCTGCCGCTTCTTCGCGGAAGCCGGAACTCAACAGGGCGTACAGCGTGAAGGTGGAATCGCGCAGCCAGCAATAGCGGTAGTCCCAGTTCCGGGATCCGCCGATCCATTCCGGCAGCGAGGTGGTCGGGGCCGCGACGATGCCACCGGTCGGGCGATAGGTCAGCGCCTTGAGCGTGATCAGCGATCGCTCGACCTGATCGCGCCAGGGACCCTCATATTCCGATCGGCCGATCCAGCGCCGCCACCGCGTTTCGGTCTCCTCCAGCAGAGGTTCCGGATCACGGGGGCGCGGCGTCGGGAGATGCGACGGGAACCAGGTCAGCGTGAAGGCATGCGTTTCGCCGGCCTTGACCGGGAATTTTGCGAAAGTGGCGAAATCCCGATTCTCGAGTTCGACGGCGGTGGTCAGGAGCACGGCATCGGGCCCGGCGATCGCAATCAGCCCGTGCTCGTGCTGACGCAGCCAGGGCGTCGACCGGCCGTAATCGAAGCGGAAGCGGATTTCAGTCGCCATCTCGACCATGCCGGCATCGCCTCGGACGATCCGGATGAGGTCGATCTGAGCCTCATGCTCCGGCACCGGCATGAAATCGATGATGGTGGCCGTGCCGGTCTCCGTCTCGAAACGAGTTTCCAGAATGGCGGTGCCCGGGCGATAGCAGCGCGACCGCCGCGCCGCCGGATCGGCGGCAGCCAGGCGCCAGCTGCCATTGCCATCATTGCCCAGCAGTGCTGCGAAGAGGGCGGGGGAATCGAAGCGCGGCAGGCAAAGCCACTGAACGGTCCCATCATCCGCAATGAGGGCGGCGCTATGGGTATTGCCGATGAGGGCCAGATCCTCGATGCGTGGGTTGCGAGCCGGGTCCGCCTGGGGCACTTCGCCGACCGGCATCAGCCGAAACGCGGGCCGCCGAACAAGGCAACCACGACCAGCGCGATCAAAAGGATGCCGATCACGCCAATGCCGCCACCGCCATAGTAATTCCGGCTATAACCATAGAATCCACCGCCGCCAAGCAGCAGAATCAGGACTATCAAGATCAACAACATGTGACGCCTCCACTGATATCCCGCGTTGGGACCGCATGGGCGATCGGTCGCCGTAACCGCTACGCGACGGCCGCAAGCTCATCATAGAGTTGGCGGTATTGCGCCGTCGGGCGGTGCCAGGAGAAGTCCTTGCGCATCCCGGCCTGCTGGATTTTTCGCCAATTCTCCCGCTGGCTGAACAGCGACAGGGCGTGGTCGATCGCGTCGAGCAGACCCGCCGCCGTTGCCGCCTGGAACTGGAAGCCGCTGGCGCGGCCGGTCGCCAGGCTCGCCTCATCGACGGCTGTCACCGAGTCTTTCAGGCCGCCAACGGCACGCACGATCGGGACGGCGCCGTAACGCATGGCGTACATCGGCGTCAGGCCGCACGGCTCGAAGCGCGCACCGTGCAACAGGATGTCGCCGGCCGCCAGCAGCTGATGTGCCCAATCCTCGCGATAGGCGATTCGCGCCGCGATCCGGCCGGGGGTCTGTGCCGACGCGGCAGCGAAGCCGACCTGGAGGTCGTGGGCACCCTGGCCGATCATGGCGATCTGCAGGCGTGGCCGCGCCATCAACTCGGGCAGGATCTCGAGCAGGATGTCGGCCATCTTCTGGGCCTCGAGCCGGGCGGCGAAGACCAGCAGTGGGGCGCCGATATCGGTCTCTAGGCCCCAGTCGCGCTGCAGTGCCGCCTTGCACTCGGATTTATTGGCGAGGTCATCGGCGCCATAGCAGCCGGGCAGCGCCGGATCGATCCGGGGATTCCAGACCGTGTCGTCGATACCGTTCAGGATGCCGACGAGATCGGCTTTCCGCCGGGCCAGGACGCCTTCCAGCCCCATCCCGAATTCCGCCGAGGCGATCTCTTTGGCATAGCTGGGGCTGACCGTGGTCAGCTTGTCGGCAAAGACGAGGCCGCCTTTCAGGAACGAGATCTGCCCGAAATATTCCGGCCCGTCGAACGAGAAACAGCTCTCGGGCAATCCGAGCTGGCCCAGCAACTCGGCCGGACACAGGCCCTGATAGGCCAGATTGTGCAGGGTGAAGATCGTGCGCGGCCGGCGTCCGGGTTGGGCCGAAAGGAGCACCGGGATCAAGGCCGTGTGCCAGTCATTGCAATGAATGATATCCGCGCGCCAATACGGCAGCACGCGGCCCATGGCCAGCTCGACCGCGGCATGGCAGAGGGCGGCGAAGCGCTGGGCGTTGTCGGCCCATTCCTTGCCGTGCTCGTCGATATAGAGGCCGCCGGGCCGGCGAAAGGCTTGCGGCTGATCGAGCAGCACGATTTGCAGATCGCTGTCCGGCATGGTGCCGAGCAACAGGCGGGCCGGCCCGCCGGGCAGATCGGGCAGAACGGCAATCTCGTCCCAGTCGCGGATCACCTCGAAGACGCTGTCATAGCCCGGCATCATCAGCATCATGTCGATATCGCCTTCGCGAGTGAGCGCGATCGGCAGCGAGCTGCAGACATCGGCGAGGCCGCCGGTCTTGGCCAATGGGAAGATTTCAGAGGAGACGAACAGCACGCGCAGTCGGTTCGTATACCCGGCCATCGATCGATATTTCACAGCGTATCCCCGAACTGAATGATCCGGGCTTTCAACTCCCCGACCCCCGGGTTGGTTGCGCGATTTTTCGCGATGTCAATGCGCGCCACCGTGGAACCGACGGCGCCTGTGGGCTTTGGCCCGGGTCAGGACGGTTGGAGACACCATGGCATCCGCCGTTCAAGCGCTGATCGGCTGGCGGGCCACCGGCATGATGGCCGTGCTGGTCATAAGTGTCGCGGCACTACAGAAGAACCAAGCTTGCTAGCGATTGTCCACCGGACGGAGTCAGCGCGCAGCGATCTCCTCGCGCCGGCTGCCGGCGAAAAACAGCGCCTGCCCGATCACTGCTTTGAGCGCATCGATGCGGAACGGCTTGGTGACCAGGAAGGCCGGTTCCGGCCGTTCCCCGGTCAGCAGCTGTTCCGGATAGGCGGTGACAAAGATGACCGGAACATCGATATCGCGCAGGATCTCGTTGACCGCATTCAGGCCGGAACTGCCGTCGGCCAATTGGATATCGGCCAGCACCAGGCCGGGCCGCTCGTGACGCACCAGCTCGATCGCCTCGCCATGGGTGGCGGCGACGCCGATGACCCGGTGTCCCTGGCTCTCGACCAGCGTCTCCAGATCCATGGCGATGATCGGCTCGTCTTCTATGATCAGCACGTCGGTGGCGATCTGCGCCGCGAGCTCCTGCTCGGCCGTGGCAATCAGATCCTCGGCCTGGCCGAGGGTACAATCCATCACGCGCGCAACCTGTCCCGGCGCCAATCCCTCGACCGCGGTCAGCAGGAAGGCGATGCGCGAGCGCGGTGCCAGCGCCTGGAGCGTGCGGTTGCCGCCACCGAGCCCGTTGCTGGGCACGGTCGACCAGACGCGCAACAGCAGATGAAAGAGCGAGGCCCTGAGATCCTCGGGATCGACCAGCAGCGACGGATCCTCGACGAGGGCCTGCAGCGCCGCGACGGCATAGGCATCCCCGCTCGACTGGGCGCCGGCCAATGACCGGGCAAACCGGCGCAGATAGGGCAAATGGGGAGCGAGTTTCGAAGAAATCGACATCGGACCCTCAAAAGGATTTGAGCAGAGGAGAAAGCCTCCCCGGGGGCAGGGGGTAAACTCCGCCGAGGGCTGGAAGTTCCGAATTGCTACAAGCATGTTAAGAGGCGGGAACCATCGTCCCGCCCACCTGTTTTGCCAGAGACGCCGAACTCTTCCCAAAAAAGCCGGACAAGCTCTTGAGTCGGCTGGCGGAGAGTAGAGCGGATCGCAAATCGAACAGGGTCAGGGTAGAATGCTTGTGCTGCAGGACTGGAGCTGGCAAATGCGGAAAAGTGCATCGGCCGACCGCCGTAACCGGAAGGGGCCGCACCTCTCCCTGGTAAACGGCTCCACGCCATTGCGGGGAAAGCCGGTTGCGCTCGAGCCCGGCGTGCAGGCCCATATCGGCAATCTGCTGAGAGCAATGTATGATTCGGCCTTGAAGGAGCCCGTTCCGAAGCGTTTCGAGGATCTGTTGCGGCAGATGGATTCCGCGACCGCTGCCGACGGCACGCCGCCCCCGGATGCGGGGCAAGCCGACCCGAAATAACGACCGCGTACCGTCGCGTTTCCTCTGAGCCTGGGGAGCAATGGGAGCGAATGACGTCTCTCCGCGGCCTGCGTGCCCGTGCCCTGCTTTTGTTGCTGGTCGCCGTGGTCCCGATCTTCGGGCTCGCGGTGCTGTGGTCTGCTCAGCGCGATCTGGCGCTTCGGCGGTTTCAGTTCCACGCGGCCGCGTCGAGCATCGATGCCGCGTCCGAGCGCCTGGGCCGGTCTGTCGACCGCGCAAAATTGCTGCGCGCCGCCCTCGCCGCTTCGACCGGCGATGGCTGCGACGCGCTGATGAACCGGTTGATCCCGCCTTCGGGCTTCGATTCCGCTTGGCTCATTGCGGCTGATGGTACGGGCTGCGGCTCCGACTCAGCGGGCAATGGCCAGCTCACCGGCGCCACCATCGACAAAATGCGCGCAACGCTCGCGGCCGGCGACGACCCCACCTTCGCCAATGACAGCGATCCGGCCGGTCGGCTGGTCATCGGCCTGCGGCCCGAAGGCGACGCGGCGGGGCTGCTGCTCCTTCAGTTGTCCGCTGCCGAGACCGGCCGGATCCTCGCCCCGCAAGCGACCCCGTTTTTTCAGGGGCTCGCCCTCGTCGCCGATACGCGGCCGATCGTCGAACGTCACGTTCCGGCGGCGCCGGGGATATGGTGGCCGAGGGAAAGGTTGCCGGCCGGCTCCCCCAGGCGAGGGTTGTTCGCCCTGACGCAGCAGGACGGCGAAACGGCCAATTACTTCGTAACGCCGGCTGGCCTGCGAGGGCGGCTCCAGATCGTCGGGCTGCAGGCGCGGCCCTTCCTCGGCTCCGATCAGTGGCGGCTCTGGACGTCGATCGCACAACTGGCCGCCATTCTCGTGGCAATCATTACCGGTGCGCTCTGGGCGATCGACCGCTCGGTATTGCGCTGGATCGACTATCTGCGCCGAATCGCCATTGCCCATAGCCGCGGGCATCATTCGGTCCGCGCCAAGCGTCTCGCGGCCGCACCCCTGGAACTCGCCGATCTCGGCGAGTCGCTCAATCTCATGGCCAATGATGCCGGCCGCCGTGTCGCCCTGCTGCGGGAAACCGCGGCCGATAAATCCGCCCTGCTGCTCGAACTGCACCACCGCGTAAAGAACAATTTCCAGGTGACCACCAGCCTGCTCAGCCTGCTTCGACAGGACATGCCGGCAGCGCAGCGTCGCGAGGTCCGCTTCGTCGAGGATTTCGTGCGGGCCATGGCCGTGGCCTATCGCGTCGCCTATGATTCCGGCGACGTTACAGGCGTCGTCCTGCAGGATCTTCTGCGCAGCGTCGTCGAGGCGCTCCGGGACCTGGCCGGGACGCCGCCAGCGAGGGTTTCTCTGCAGATCGAGGACGCCCCGATCTGGATCGACCTGGACAAGGCGATCTCGCTCGGCCTCTATCTGGCGGTGACGCTGCCGCCCTGTCTCGACGCCGTCGTGGAGGAGCCAGGCGGGTCGCTCAGAATCTCGGCGCTGCCGGATGGCACTTGGCTGAGGGTGGCTGTCAGCGGCGTGGCACCGGGCAATGCCGAGCACCCGCCGTTGCGCTGTCGCCTGCGCAGTGCCTATTTGCGGCAGTTGAAGGCATTGCCCGATGCTGGGAGCACACCGGACGAAACGGCGATCCGGATCCCGTTGGGCGATGATCGCGGCGCGCATCGTCTCGCCACCCTCTCGATCGCACCAGCGCCCCGGCGCGAGACGGCCGGCCCGCTCGTCATTGCCGATGGCTGTGCCCAGGCCGCGACCGGTGCCGGCATCATGCTGTCGAGCCAGGGCCCCGATCTCCGCTATCGCTGGGCCTTTGGTGCCGGCATGTACGGGCAAGCCGACGACGCAATCGTCGGTCTGATGGACAGCGAGTTTCTGGCGCCGGCGCCAGCCGAAGCGCTGAGCCGCGTCAAGCTTCAGGTCCTGGCCGATGGCGAGCCCCGCCACAGCATCCTTCACCTCACCGAGCCCGGACCGGAGCGCTGGTTCGCCCTCCATGTGCAACCCCTGCAAGACTTGTCAGGTCAGGTAACGGGCGTGCTTACGACCTGCCAGGATGTCACGTCCTACAAGGCGGCGGAGAAACGGACGACGCTGCTGATGCGGGAAATGGCGCATCGCTCGAAGAACATCCTCGCCGTGACCGAGGCAATGGCCCGGCAAAGCCTGGCCTATTCCACCTCTCTCGAGGATTTCAGCGGGCGCTTCTCGGCACGGCTGCACAGCCTTGCCGGTTCTCATGATCTGCTGACCCGACGGGATTGGGAGGGCGCACGGCTGCGCGACCTCGTCCGCTCGCAGCTCGGCCATTATCTGCTGGGCGACCCGCCGCAAATCGCAGTCGATGGCCCGGATATCTTCCTGGTCGCCACGGCGATTCCCTATTTGGGCCTGGCCTTGCACGAGTTATCGACCAATGCCGCCAAGCATGGCGCGCTCTCGGCGGCACAGGGCCGGGTCACGATCTCCTGGGGGCTGCACCGGAACGCCGACGACAAGGAACGGCTGCGTCTGAGCTGGATCGAGGCCGGCGGTCCGCCGGTCGTGGTGCCGAGCCGGCGCGGCTTCGGCACGGATGTCACCAAGCGCATCGTCTCGCGGGCGCTGCGCGGCGACGTGGCATTGGACTTCGAACCGACCGGCATCGTCTGGCGCCTCGATGTGCCCGCGGACAATCTGGTCGAGCCGCACCGCTAACGCTCAAGCATGAGTCGGCGGTGGCAGCGGCGGCGTATTCGGCGGCCGCCCCGGGAATTCCTCAGGCAAGTCCGGATCCGGCACCGGCGTGTCTGGCGGCGGGTTCGGTCCGGGCTCAGGAGTGTCGGGCGGCGAGGGTGATTCGGACAGGGCTCCTCTCCATCATGGTTTTCCTCCAGTTCTTGCAAACCGCTTGGCCCGCCCGGGTTCCGTGGGGCCGGGGGCGTCGCAACGGTTCGGTGTGATCGCGGCAACAGAACGCGAACCGGCGGTTTTGATGGAACTGTCCCCCGCCGACTTAGTTGAGAAGGGACGGATGGCGCCGCTGCCGCCCGCCTGGCTTCACAATGCGAAAGACCGGAATGAAATCGGCTCCCCGCATTCTCATCCTGCCTTCCTCGAACGCTGCATCACCGGCAAACCCGGTCGGTGACGCGGCCGCACTGAATTTCTCTGCGCTCGCGACGACCGGGCCGCTGGAGCCCGCGGTTACCCGCGGCTTGGCCGCGCAGGCCGGCGCATCCGGGCTGCTGCTGCTCAGGGTGTTGCCGCCGGACGAGCCGCCGGATCATCTCACCCGCGATCTCGACGCCGGCATCCGCGGCTTCCTCGTTTCGGCGGCGTCCCGGATTCCGGCCGAGCGCTGGCACGAACTGATCGCGGCGGCGCGTGACCGCGACCCGGACTGCCTGTTCATCGCCGATCTGCTGGGTGCGCCCGCGACGGCGGCGCTGGCCCTGCGTGGTGCCGGCTTCGATTTCCTGTTGAACAGCGTCCGCTGGTGGGACGGGGCGGCGCCCTGGTTCCTCGACCAGCAAGCGATGACCCGTCCCATCGCCGGTTCCGTTGGGTTCCCGGAACTGCCGGGCGCCGCGTTTACGGACAGCGACGAGGATCCCTGGCGCCGCCGGCTGCTGCTTGCCGGGGCCCTGTCCGCCGGCCTGATGATCAACGCCGATAGCCTCGATCGGCCGGAAACGCATGAACTGGTCGCCGCGGTCAATCGGTTGAGAATCACGTCGCCCGCCTTGGCCGGCGATGGCCCGATGCTGCGACTGAGTGATGCCGGCGCCGCCGTGACGGTGATCCTGCGCGAGAGCCCGGCGCGCGATGACGCGGTGCTCGTCATGATCAATACCGGGGCGGTACCCCAGGAGGTCGACACCGATGCCTGGCTGGGCCGGATCGGCGGCGAGGGGCGGGATTTCCGCGATATCACGCCCGGGACCGCGCCAGCGTCGCTGGCGCCGCCGTTCTTGCTGCTTGCCGCGCGCGACGTCCGTATCTTCAGCGCCCACCCTGCAGATCGGCTGATCGTCGCCAGCGAGGCGCTACCGGCGTCATCCAGCGTGCCGCACATGATCATCGAACGGGTCACGCCGGACCTCGATGGCGGCCGGTATCCGGTCAAGCGCATCGTCGGCGACCGCCTCGCGGTCGCTGCCGATATCTTCCGGGACGGCCACGACAAGATCTCGGCAGCCCTCTGGCTGCAGGCGCCGGGCACGGGCGAATGGCGGATCACGCCGATGCGGCATTGGGACAATGACCGCTGGATCGGCGAAGTGCCACTCGACCATATCGGCCAGACCCGCTTCGCCGTCGCCGGCTGGACCGACCATTTCGCCAGCTGGCGCGACGAGGTAAGCAAGAAACGCGCGGCGGGCACTGCCGTCGATCTCGAACTGATCGAGGGGCGGCAGCTTGTCGCCGCTGCGGCGACGCGCGCGGTCGGTGACGAGCGGGCGTGGCTGGAGGCCGTCCTGGCGGAACTCGACCGCCAGGACGGCACCGATGCCCAGGCGCAGTTGCTGCTATCCCACCGGGTCGCCCACGCCATGATGCGCGTGCCGGATCGCAGCGACATGGTGTTCCAGGACCCGCCGGGGCTGGTGACGGTCGATCGCGAAGCGGCACGGTTCTCGGCCTGGTACGGCATGTTCCCGCGCAGCCAGGGCGTCGAACCGGATCGCTCGGCACGCTTCGAGGATTGCATCCGCCGCCTGCCGGAGATCCGGGCACTGGGCTTCGACGTCGTCTATCTGGTGCCGATCCACCCGATCGGCACGATCAACCGCAAAGGCAGGAACAACCGCGTCACCGCCGAGCCGGGCGAGCCGGGCAGTCCCTATGCCATCGGCAGTGCGGCTGGCGGCCATACCGCGATTGATCCGGAGCTCGGCACGATCGAGGATTTCCGCGGTTTCGTCCGGGCGGTGCGGGAGCAGGGCATGGAGCTGGCGCTCGATTTCGCCATCCAATGCGCGCCCGATCATCCCTGGCTGAAAGAACATCCGAACTGGTTCAGACACCGCCCCGACGGCTCCATCAGATACGCCGAGAACCCGCCGAAGAAATACCAGGACATCGTCAATGTCGATTTCGACCAGCCCGACTGGCCGGCGCTCTGGGCGGCCCTGCTCGACATCGTGCGGTTCTGGGTCGGCGAAGGCGTGAAAATCTTCCGGGTCGACAATCCGCACACCAAACCGGTCGCCTTCTGGCAATGGCTGATCGCGGAGATCCAGCGCGAGGATCCGCAGGTGCTGTTCCTGGCCGAGGCCTTCACCCGGCCCAAGATGATGCAGCGCCTGGCGAAGATCGGCTTCAGCCAGTCCTATACCTATTTCACCTGGCGCAACACCAAGGCCGAGCTGACGGAATACCTGACCGAGCTGACCCGTGGCGCGCAGGCCGAGTATTACCGGCCGAACTTCTTCCCGAACACGCCGGATATCCTGCCCCAGTTCCTGCAGCAGGGCGGCAGCGCCGGGTTCCGCATCCGCCTGGTCCTGGCCGCGACGCTGTCGCCGGCCTATGGCATCTATAACGGCTTCGAACTGTGTGAGGCCGAGGCGGTGCCCGGCAAGGAGGAGTATCGCAACTCCGAGAAGTACCAGTACAAGGTCTGGGACTGGGACCGGCCAGGCCATATCAAGGACGACATCGCCGCGATCAACCGCCTGCGCCGCGCCAGCCCGGCGCTGCGCCTGTTCGACAACTTGCACTTCCATGAGTCCAGCCATGGCGAGGTGCTGTTCTACAGCAAGATCGCGCCCGACCGGTCGGATGCCGTGCTGGTCGCAGTCACGCTCGATCCCAAACATATTGCGCGCACCGAAATCGTGTTTCCGCTGGCCGAGCTCGGCTTGTTGCCCGATGCCGAATTCGAAACAATCGACGGGTTCACCGGCGAGCGGCGGCGCTGGTCCGGTGCCCGGCACTGGATCGTGCTCGACCCGGAATCGAACCCGGCGCTGGTGCTGCATTTCCGCCCGGAGGGCCTGATCCCATGAGCAACCGAACCAAGGCCGCCAAGGCGCAGGCCGCCGACCGGCGCGAAACCTCGAAGATCCTGATCGAGAAGGATTGGTACAAGGACGCGATCATCTACGAGTTGCACGTCAAGGCGTTCTTCGACGCCAATGACGACGGCATCGGCGATTTCGCCGGCCTGACCCGGAAGCTCGACTATCTGCAGGAGCTGGGCATCACGGCCATCTGGCTGCTGCCCTTCTATCCCTCGCCGCTACGCGACGACGGCTACGACATCGCCGAGTACAAGGCGGTCAATCCGAGCTACGGTACCTTGTCAGATTTCCGCATCTTCGTGCGCGAGGCGCATCGGCGCGGCATCCGGGTCATCACCGAGCTGGTCGTCAATCACACCTCGGACCAGCATCCCTGGTTCCAGCGCGCGCGCCACGCCCGGCCGGGTTCCAACCATCGCAATTTCTATGTCTGGTCGGAGACCGACCAGCGCTATGCCGATACCCGGGTCATCTTCTGCGATACCGAGACTTCGAACTGGGCCTGGGATCCGGTCGCGAAGGCCTATTACTGGCATCGCTTCTACGCCCATCAGCCGGATCTGAATTTCGACAATCCGGCCGTGGTGAAGGCGCTGCTCGATGTCATGCGCTTCTGGCTCGACCTCGGCGTCGATGGGTTGCGGCTCGACGCCGTGCCTTATCTGTGCGAGCGCGACGGCACAAATAACGAAAACCTGCCGGAAACCCATGCGATCCTGCGCACGCTGCGCGCGGCGATCGAGGTCGATTACCCCGACCGCATGCTGCTCGCCGAGGCCAATCAATGGCCCGAGGATGTGCTGCCCTATTTCGGCCAGGGCGACGAATGCCACATGGCGTTCCACTTTCCGCTGATGCCGCGCATCTACATGGCGGTGGCGCAAGAGGATCGCCACCCGATCACCGACATCATGCGTCAGACCCCGGATATTCCCGAGGGCTGCCAATGGGCGATCTTCCTTCGCAATCACGACGAGCTGACGCTCGAAATGGTGACCGATCGCGAGCGCGACTATCTCTGGGAGTTCTATGCCAGCGACCGGCGCATGCGCATCAATTTGGGCATCCGCCGGCGCCTGGCGACGCTCATGCAGAACGACCGGCGGCGCATCGATCTCTTGAACTCGATCCTGCTGTCGATGCCGGGTACACCGGTGCTCTATTACGGCGACGAGATCGGCATGGGCGACAATGTCTATCTGGGCGATCGCGACGGTGTGCGCACGCCCATGCAATGGTCGCCCGACCGCAATGGCGGCTTTTCCCGGGCCGATCCGGCCCGGCTGTTCCTGCCGGCGATCCAGGACCCCGAATACGGCTTCCCGGCGATCAATGTCGAGGCCCAGAGCCGCTCGCCCACCTCGATGCTGAACGCGATGCGCCGGCTGATCTCGATCCGGCGCGACCTGCGCTCGATGGGGCGGGGCCGGCTCGATTTCCTCTACCCGCTCAACCGCAAGGTCCTGGCCTATATCCGCAGCTTCGAGGACGAAGCCGTGCTGTGCGTGGTGAACCTGTCGCGGGCCGCGCAATCGGTCGAGCTCGATCTGGCCGCCTATCGCGGTCGGATCCCGGTCGAACTGCCCGGTCTCTCGATCTTCCCGCCAATCATCGACCGGCCCTATCACCTGACCATGGCCGGCCACAGCTTCTTCTGGTTCAAGCTCTTGGAGCCGAGCCAGATCGAAGGCGGGCTGGCACCGATCGAGAGCGGGCGCGACGCGATGCCGGATCTGGTCACGCTGGTGCTGCGCAAGGGCTGGGACGACATCCTGAGCGGCCCCAGCGCTACCGAGCTGAACCGCACGGTCTTGCGCCATTTCCTGCCGACCCAGCGCTGGTTCGCGGCCAAGGACCAGGTCGTCGATCGAGCCCGCATCGTCGAGATCGCCGAACTGCCCTCTGCCGCCGGCCAGGCGCCCAGCTGCCTCGCCATCGTCGAGGCCGGCCTCGACGATGGCCGGGCCGAGCGCTATCTGCTGCCGCTGGACCTGGTCTGGGGGGCTCCCAATGGCGATGCCAGGGCCGGGCTGCAATCGGTGACCCTGGCCAATGCCCGGCGCTTCCGGGTCGAGGGCGGATTGATCGATGCGGCGACGCAGGAGCGGCTGACGCTAGACCTGATCGCCGCGATGGCGGCCGGCATCGATCTGCCGGCCACCGATGGTGCGATGATCTATTGCCGTGCTACCTCGCAATTCACCGCCCATGAACTGCCCAAGCCGCCGACCGTCAGGCGCCTGGGCGAACAATCCAACAGCTCCGTGGCGATCCAGGATTACGGCGTGCTGAAGCTCTATCGGCGTCTCGAAGACGGCGTCCATCCGGAGCTGGAGATGGGCCGCTTCCTCACCGAAACCGCGGGGTTCACCGGCGTGCCGGCGCTGCTCGGCACGATCGAGCGGATCGCCGCCGACGGAACGGCCACGGCCTTGGGCGTGCTCACCGCCTATGTCCCCAACCAGGGCGACGGCTGGAGCTTCGCCCAGGATTATCTGCGCCGGACCCTGCTGGAGGAGCGCTCGGTCGCCGCGACCGAACCCGCCGAGGATCCCCACGACTTCTTTCTGGAACTGATCGGGCGGCTCGGCCGCCAGACCGCCGAGCTGCATCGCGCGCTCTGCCCCGACGGCGAGAGCGATCCTGCCTTCACGCCCGAGCCGATCACGGCGGCGGATCTGGCCGGATGGCATCGCTTGGCCCGCGACGAGGCCGAGCGCCTGTTCGATCGGCTGCAGAAATTCCACGCCGAGACCCCGGATCCGCCGGTCGGAACCCTGCTCGAACGGCGCGAGGCGCTGCTGGCCCGCATCGACCGGGCGGTGGATCTGCAGGTCCGTGCCGCCAAGATCCGCTGCCATGGCGACTATCATCTGGGCCAGGTACTGGCCGCCCAGAACGGCTTCGCCATCATTGATTTCGAAGGCGAGCCGAAACGCAGCCTGCCCGACCGGCGGCGCAAGCACACGCCGCTCAAGGATGTCGCCGGCATGATCCGGTCGATCGACTATGCCGCCGCGGTCGCGTTACGCTCGGCCTCCGATCTGCCGGCGCTCGACCGCCCCGCTTTCGAGGCCCTGTGCTTCGATTGGCGCGACCGGTCGACCTCTGCGTTCCTGGACTGCTATCGCACGGCCATCGAAGGGGCAGCCTGTTGGCCAGACGACGCGGCGGCGGCCGATGGGTTGCTCGATCTGATGCTGCTCGACAAGGTGCTCTACGAAATCGGCTATGAGCTGGCCAACCGCCCGGCTTGGCTGGCGATTCCGGTTCAGGGCCTGATCGATCTCTTGACGGAGGATGCCGATGGCGACCAAGCCTGATCGCCGCATCGCCGCGCTGCAGGCGGGATCGTTGCGCGACCCGTTCGGTTTCCTCGGGCTGCATGAGGAAGGTGGCGCGCTGCTCTGCCGCGCCTTCGTGCCCTGGGCCGGACAGTTGAGCGTGCTCGACGCTGCGGATGGACAGGAGCTGGTATCGCTCGCACGGTCCGGCCGGGACGGGCTGTTCGTCGGCGCCGTGCCGCGCGGCGAACGCTTCCGCTATCGGCTGCGCGCGGTGACCGACGGCCGCGTGGTCGATTTCGAAGATCCCTATCGCTTCGACCCGATCCTGGGCGAGATCGACCGGCACCTGCTGGGCGAAGGCCGCCATCTGCGCGCCTTCGACAAGCTGGGCGCACATCCGATGACGATGGACGGCGTCGAAGGTGTGGGGTTTGCCGTCTGGGCACCCAATGCCAGCGCCGTCAGCGTCGTCGGCGGCTTCAACGACTGGGATGGCAGGCGCCATCCGATGCGGCTACACCCCGGCATCGGGGTCTGGGATCTGTTCGTACCGCAGGTGCCGGCAGGTGCCACCTACAAGTTCCAGATCCACGGGCCGGACGGCACCCTGCTGCCGCTCAAGGCCGATCCCGTGGCCCGGCAGGCTGAGCACCCGCCGGCGACTGCCTCGATCGTGGCGCCGCTGCCGGCGCATCAATGGCACGACCAGGCCTGGCTCGAGACCCGCGCCGGCCGCAACACGCGCGAGGCGCCGATCTCGATCTACGAGGTGCATCTGGGCTCCTGGCGCCGCCATCCGGATGGCAGCGTGCTCAGCTATCGCGAGCTGGCCGAAGAGCTCGTGCCCTATGTCGCCGCATTGGGCTTCACCCATATCGAGGTGCTGCCGATCTCCGAATACCCGTTCGACGGCTCCTGGGGCTATCAGCCGATCGGGCTGTTCGCGCCGACCAGCCGGTTCGGCACACCCGATGATTTCCGCTTTTTCGTCGATGCCTGCCACCAGGCCGGGCTCGGGCTGTGGCTCGACTGGGTCCCGGGGCATTTCCCGACCGATCAGCATGGGCTGGGATTGTTCGACGGCACCCATCTTTACGAGCATGCCGATCCGCGCCAGGGCTTCCATCAGGACTGGAACACGCTGATCTTCAACTACGGCCGCCCCGAAGTGATCAATTATCTGACGGCCAACGCCTTGTCATGGCTGGAAAATTTTCATCTCGACGGACTCCGTGTCGATGCCGTGGCATCGATGCTCTATCTCGACTACAGCCGCAAGCCCGGCGAATGGCTGCCCAACCGCTTCGGCGGCCGGGAGAATCTGGACGCCGTCGATTTCCTGCGCCGGTTCAACGAGCTAGTGTTCGAGCATGCGCCGGGCACGACGACGGCGGCCGAGGAATCCACAGCCTGGCCGATGGTCTCGGCGCCGACCCATCTCGGCGGGCTGGGCTTCGGCTTCAAATGGAACATGGGCTGGATGCACGACACGCTGCACTACATGGCGCAGGATCCGGTGCATCGGAAATACCATCACAAGGATTTGACCTTCGGCCTGCTCTATGGCTTCAGCGAGAATTTCATCCTGCCGCTGAGCCATGACGAGGTGGTCCACGGCAAGGGCTCGCTGCTGAACAAGATGCCGGGCGACCGGTGGCAGCGCTTTGCCAATCTGCGCGCCTATTTCGCCTTCATGTGGATGCATCCGGGCAAGAAGCTACTGTTCATGGGCTGCGAGTTCGGCCAGGAGCGCGAGTGGAATCACGATGCGCAGCTCGACTGGCATCTGCTGGACGATTCGAGCCATGCCGGCCTCGCCCGCCTCGTCCAGGATCTGAACCGGCTCTATCGCGGCGAGACGGCTCTGCACCGGCTCGACGCTGTGCCGGAGGGTTTCGCCTGGGTCGATGCCACCGACAGCGACCAGAGCGTGGTCAGTTTTCTGCGCTTCGACGCCGATCGCCGGCATGCCGTGCTGGTCGTCTGCAATTTCACACCGATTCCGCGACGCGATTATCGCGTCGGCGTGCCGCGCTCCGGGCTGTGGCGCGAGCGGCTCAACACCGATGCGGCAGTTTATGGCGGCAGCGATCTCGGCAATGCCGGCGCGGTGACGGCCGAGCCCGTGGCCCAGCACGGTCATGCGCAATCGCTGGCGCTGCTGCTGCTGCCGCCGCTGGCGACCATCGTCCTCATTGCCGAGCCGTCATGAACCTCGACCACGCGCCGCCGCTGCATCCGACCCTCCTGCCGGGCCGCCCCTATCCGCTCGGCGCCAATTGGGACGGCTCCGGCGTGAATTTCGCGCTGTTCTCGGCCCATGCCGAGGCGGTCGATCTGTGCCTGTTCGATCCCCTGGGCAATCGCGAAGTCCGCCGGCTGCGGCTGCCCGAATATACCGATCAGGTCTGGCACGGCTATCTGCCCGAGGCGCGGCCGGGGCTGCTCTACGGCTATCGGGTCCACGGCCCCTATGATCCGCGCAATGGACATCGCTTCAATGCCAACAAGCTGCTGGTCGATCCCTATGCCCGCTCGATCCGCGGCCCGCTGCGCTGGAGCGATGCGCATTTCGGCTATCGGGCCGGCAGCAGCCGCGACGATCTCAGCTTCGACCGCCGTGACAATGCCCGCGGTATGCCGAAATCCGAAGTCGTCGAAGGCGCCTTTACCTGGGGCGAAGATCGGCCGCCGCGCACACCCTGGGAAGAGACCGTCATCCTCGAGGCCCATGTCAAAGGCATGACGCAGCACCACCCCCGGGTCAATCAGCGTCATCGCGGGTCCTTCGCAGGACTCGCCTCCCCGGCGATCATCGACCATCTGGTCAAGCTCGGCATCACCGCGGTCGAGCTGCTGCCGATCCATTGGTTCCTCAATGACCGGGTCCTGGTGCAGCGCGGCATGGTCAATTACTGGGGCTACAATACGCTGGGCTTTTTCGCGCCCGATCCGCGCTTCCTGGCCGGCGGCGGCATCGACGAGATGAAGACGGCGATCCGCCGCCTGCACGAGGCCGGCATCGAGGTCATTCTCGATGTCGTCTACAACCACACTGCCGAAGGCAATCAACTAGGCCCGACCTTGTCGTTCCGCGGCATCGACAATGCCAGCTACTACCGGCTGGCCCAGGATCGGCGCTTCTATACCGACTATACCGGCACCGGCAACACGCTGAACATCGATCATCCGCGCGTGCTGCAGCTGGTCATGGACAGTCTGCGCTACTGGGCGACCGAGATGCATGTCGACGGCTTCCGCTTCGACCTGGCGACGACGCTGGCGCGCGAGGAGGAAGCCTTCGACCCCGGCAGCGCCTTCCTCGATGTCATCCGCCAGGATCCCACCTTCAACGCGCTGAAACTGATTGCCGAACCCTGGGATCTCGGGCCCGACGGCTATCGGGTCGGCGGCTTTCCGCCCGGCTGGGCCGAATGGAACGGGCCGTTCCGCGATACTGTCCGCCGCTTCTGGAAAGGCGACGAGAACATGCTGCCCGAAATGGCCAGCCGGCTCGCCGGCTCGTCTGATCTGTTCGGCTATTGCGGGCGCCGGCCCTGGGCCTCGATCAACTTCGTCACCGCCCATGACGGCTTCACGCTCGACGATTTGGTCTCCTATGACGGCAAGCACAACGAGGCCAATGGCGAGGAGAATCGCGACGGCAGTGACGCCAATTTTTCCTGGAATTGCGGTGCGGAAGGGCCGACCGATGATGCGGCGGTCCTGGCGCTCCGGCGCCAGCAGAAGCGCAATCTGGTGGCGACCCTGCTGCTCTCGCTGGGCGTCCCGATGCTGCTCGCGGGCGACGAGCTCGGGCGCAGCCAGCAAGGCAACAACAATGCCTATTGCCAGGACAATGAGATCTCCTGGCTCGACTGGCACGCCGCCGGCGACGAGGATGAGAGCTTCCAGCGCTTTGTCGAGTTCCTGATCCGGCTGCGCCGCAGCCACCGCGTCTTTTCCCGGCCGCATTTCTTCCGCGGCATCGAGCAGACCGACGGGCTCAAAGACATCACCTGGATCACGCCCGAAGGCCGGGAATACGGCCCCGAGGATTGGAACAAGCCCTATGCCCGGTGCCTGGGCTATCTGCTGAACGGCGGTGCCGGCGAATATTACCGCGGGCCGACTGGGCATCGCGATGTCGATACCAGCTTCCTGGTGCTGCTCAACGCCCATCACGAGGATATCGAGTTCCACGCGCCGCAGACGCCGCAGCCGATCCGCTGGGAGGCGCTGATCGACACGGAAGGCGAGACCGGGCGGGCACTGCCGGGCATCGAGATCGCCCCGGATCGCCCCTTTCTGCTCAAGGCCCGTTCGCTCGCCCTGTTCAGCAACCGCGAGGCCGGGGCGTGAGGCGGCGCCGCGTTCTGCCCTTCGGTGCGGAGATCACGGAAGCGGGCGTCCGCTTTCGTCTGTGGGCGCCGGATGCTCCGACGGTCACGCTCCGCCTCGGCGCCGGCCGGGATCTGCCGATGCAGGCGGAACCGGAGGGCTGGTTCAGCCTGACTACCGGGCTGGCCCAGGCCGGCACGCGCTATCGCTACCGGATCGGCCTGGCGCTCTATCCCGATCCGGCTGCGCGCAGCCAGCCCGACGGGGTGTTCGAGGCGAGCGAGGTGTTCGACCCGATCGCCCATGACTGGTCGGATGGCGACTGGGCCGGCATCCCCTGGCACCAGGCCGTGCTCTACGAGCTGCATGTCGGTGCCTTTTCCAGCGCCGGCGATTTCGCCGGGGTGATCCGGCATCTCGACGAGCTGGTGGCGCTGGGGGTGACGCTGATCGAACTGATGCCGGTCGCCGAGTGCCCCGGGCGCTGGAATTGGGGCTATGATGGTGTATTGCCGTTCGCGCCGGCAATGCGCTATGGCGGCCCGGCGGCGCTGAAGCGGCTGGTCGATGCCTGTCACAGCCGCGGCCTCGGCGTGATTCTGGACGTGGTCTACAATCATTTCGGCCCGTCCGGCAATTTCCTCCATGCCTATGCCAAGCGGTTCTTTACCGAAAAACACCATACGCCCTGGGGTGCAGCCCTCAATTTCGACGATGCCGGCTCGGGTCCGGTCCGGCAGTTTTTCATCGAGAACGCGCTCTATTGGCTCGAGGAGTTCCATCTCGATGGGCTGCGCTTCGATGCCGTGCATGCCATCTTCGATGACGGCCCGGTGCCGTTCCTGACCGAGCTGGGCGACCGCATCCGGCAGGAACTGCCGGGCCGGCCGATCCATCTGATCCTGGAAAACGACCGGAACGACCCGACGCTGCTCGGCCATGATCGCGGCGGCCCCGGTCCCTTTGAGGCGCAATGGAACGATGATTTCCACCATGCTTTGCGCGTCGTGCTGACCGGTGCCGATGGCGGCTATTACGAGGATTATCGCGACGATCCGGTTGGCCGGCTCGGCCGCGCGCTCGCCGAGGGCTTCGTCTATCAAGGCGAGGCCTCGCCCTTCCGCGGTTTCAAGGCGCGGGGTGGGCCCTCAGCCGCGCTGCCGCCCAGCGCCTTCGTCAATTTCAGCCAGAACCACGACCAGGTCGGCAACCACGCCTATGGTTGGCGCCTGCCGAAATTTGCCAGCCCGGACGCCCTGCGCGCTGCGGCGGCGCTGCTGCTGCTGACGCCGTCGATTCCGATGCTGTTCATGGGCGAAGAATGGGCCAGTGCCGCCCCTTTCCCCTATTTCTGCGATTTCGACGGCGATCTGGGCGAAGCGGTGCGCCAGGGCCGGCTCGCCGAATTCGCCGGCTTCGCCGAGTTCAGCGACGCGGCGGCGCGCGCGCGCATTCCCGATCCGCTGTCCGAAACGACCTTCCTCAGCGCCAAGCTCGACTGGGCGCGCACCGCCGACCCAGGTCACGCCGAGATACTGGCGCTCTACCGCCATCTGACGCGGCTGCGGCACCGCCGCATCCTTCCCCTGCTAGCCGAGGGCGGCAGCGCCGAGGGGCATTTCGAGCGGTTCGGCGCCGGCGGGCTGAAAATCCGCTGGCAGTTCGGCGGGCACGAGCTGCGGCTGCTCGCCAATCTCGCCGATCAACCGGTGGCAGCACCCGAACCGGAGCCCGGCGCGGCGATCTACCGGAGCCATCCGAGCGGTGCCGCCCTGTCGGCCTGGTTCGTCGCCGTCTCCATCGCCCCGTTGGCCGGCGCATGAACGACTACCAAGTCTTGCTGCACCGCTTGGCCCGCCATGCCGGCATCGCCTTGAATTGGCAGGATATCTGGGGCGTTCGGCATGAGGTGCCGCGCGACAGCCTCGCAGCACTGCTCGCCGCCATGGATCTGCCGGCCGAGTCCGAAGCGGTTGCGCGGGCCACGCTGCAGGCCTTCCGGCGCCGGCAGGCCGCCCTTCCCACCGCCCTCGTCATGGAATCCGCGGTGACGGCGGTCGTTCCCCTGCCGCGCGGCTTCGGCGCTCGGGATTGGGTGCTGGAACTCGAGAGTGGCGAGCAGCATCGCGGCCATGTCGCAGCCGACACCCCTTCGCTCATCCTGCCGGTGGCGCTGCCGGACGGCTATCATCGTCTTGAATTCATTGATGGTACGGCTAGCGCGCTTCGCCTCATCGCGACGCCGGCGATGTGCCATGTGCCGCCGCGGCGCAGCCCCGGCACTTGGGGCCTGGCCGTGCAGCTCTATTCGTTGCGGTCCGACCGGCAATGGGGCATGGGCGACTTCACCGATCTCGCGGCTGTGGTCGCGGGGGTCGCGGCGCGGGGTGGGACGCTGGTCGGGGTCAACCCGCTGCATGCGCTGTTTCCCGCTGTGCCGGAGCGGATCAGCCCCTATTCGCCGTCGAGCCGGCTGTTCCTCAACCCGCACTACCTCGATGTCACGGCCGTCCCGGATTTTGCGGAATGCGTTGAGGTGCAGGGACTTAAGGGAAGTGAATCGCTGGCGTCGGCGCTGGTCGATTACCCCGCGGTGGCACGGCTGAAATCATCCGCCTTTACCCTGTTGTGGCAGTCGTTCAAGGCTCGACACCTGCTCGCGCCGACTCCGCGCGGCCGCGCTTTTCGCCGTTTTCAGGCCGCCGGCGGCGCGTCGCTTGCGCGGTTTGCGCGGTTTCACGCACTCCAGGCGCATCTGCTCTCGGACCATGGTCCAGCATGGCGTGACTGGTCCCCGATCTATCGAGATGCCGACCAACCGGGGGTCGCCGCATTTGCCGCCGAGCATCGCGACCAGATCGAGCAGCATCAGTACCTGCAATGGGAGGCCGAGCGGCAATTGGCGGAAGCGGTGACCGGGCTGCCGATCGGGCTCTACCGCGATCTCGCGATCGGCACCGATCCCTATGGCGCCGATAGCTGGAGCACGCCCCGGCACTATCTCGCCGGCGCTTCGATCGGCGCACCGCCCGACCTGCTGGCCGGCGCCGGGCAGAATTGGGGCCTGACCACCTGGAGCCCGGCGGCACTCGAGGCCGACGGTTACTCCGCCTTCATCGAGACCCTGCGCGCGAATATGCGGCATGCCGGGGCGCTGCGCATCGATCACGTCATGGGCCTGAAGCAGCTCTACCTCATCCCCGAGGGCATGCCCGCCACAGCCGGTGCCTATATCCGCTACCCGTTCCGCGATCTGGTGCGGATCCTGGCCCTGGAGAGCCGCCGCCACAATTGCCTGGTGGTCGGCGAGGATCTGGGCACAGTGCCGCGTGGCTTTCGCCCGGCCATGCACCGGGCCGGCATCATGTCCTGCCGCGTGCTGCCCTTCGAGCGTCGCCGCGATGGCCGCTTCAAGCGGCCCGGCGCCTATCCGGAACTGGCTGCGGCCTCGGCCGGGACGCATGATCTGCCGCCGCTCAAGGCCTGGTGGCTGGGCACCGATATCCGCCTGCGCGCCAAGATCGGGCAATACCCGAATGAGGCCGCCCAAGCACATCACGAGGCGGGCCGCGTCCGCGATCGCTGCGCGCTGCTGACGGCGCTCCGGGAGCAGCGCCTGCTGTCGGCCGAGACGGCGGAGGCGCTGCTGCCGCCCGAAGGGCCGCCGGTCTTCCACCACGCCCTGACCGCCGCAGTGCATCGCTTTCTGGCCCTGACGCCGTCCCGCCTTGTCCTGTTCCAGGCCGAGGATCTGCTCGGCCTCGAGACCATGGTCAACCTGCCCGGGACCGTCGACGAGCACCCCAACTGGCGCCGGCGTCTGCCCGCCTCGATCCCTGAACTCCTGGCGCGCCATGACTGAGCACGCGAGCCTGCCGCCGCGGGCGACCTATCGGCTGCAGCTGCGGCGGGAGTTCACCTTCGCCGATGCCGAGCGCCGGGCGCCCTATTTGGCGGAGCTGGGCATAAGCCATGTCTACCTCTCACCGATCCTGGCCGCGCGGGCCGGCAGCACCCATGGCTACGACACCATCGATCATAGCCGCCTCGCCCCCGATCTCGGCACCATGGCGGATTTCCGGGCCATGGTCGCGGCGTTCCACCGGCACGGTCTCGGCCTCATCGTCGATATTGTGCCCAATCATATGGGCATCGGGCCTGAGAACCTGCGCTGGATGGATCTGCTGCGCTGGGGCAGCACCGCCGAGAATGCCGGCTTCTTCGATATCGACTGGGACCCTCCACAACCCCATCTGGCCGGCAAGATCATGCTGCCGGTGCTGGACCGGCCGCTCGACGACATCCTGGCGGCCGGCGACATCGAGATCACCCATGATGGCGCGGGCTTTGCCGCCCGATGGCGCGGCCAGGTCTGGCCGATCACGCCGCCGAGCCTGCCGAACATCGCCCCGGAGGATGGCGCCGACATCGCGGCGAGCTACAGCCTGGGCTCGCCGGCCCGGCTGAGCCGCCTGCTCGCCAGCCAATGCTGGCACCTCGCCGAGTGGCGCCTGGCCGCGACCGAGATCAATTATCGCCGCTTCTTTGCGATCAACGACCTGGCCGCGATCCGCGTCGAGGATCCGGCTGTGTTCGAGGCCAGCCACGCGCTCATCCTGCAGCTGGTTGAGGAGGGGGCCATCGACGGGCTGCGCATCGACCATATCGACGGGCTGGCCGATCCCAAATCCTATCTGGACCGGCTCGACCAGGCGATCCGGGCGCGTGGGCGCGAGCCCTATATCCTGGTCGAGAAGATCCAGGGCGAGGGCGAGATGCTGCCGGCCGCGTGGCCGGTCGCCGGCACCACCGGCTATGATCGGCTGGCCGCGATCGACCGGCTGTTCTGCGATGGCGACGGCGCCGATCTCATCATCGGGCGCTATCGGCGTGCCACCGGCCGCAAGCGCTCGCCCTATGATCTCGTCCTGGCCGCCAAGCGCCATTTCCTGAAAACGGAATATGCCATCGAGATCAATCGGCTGGCCCGCTCTGCCCAGCGCTTGGCCGGTGCCGAGGCGGTGCTGCCGGACCGGCCGATCGAGGCCTTCGAACATGCGGTGCGCGAGCTCATCGTCGGGCTGCCGGTCTACCGCAGCTATGTCGACACAGACGGCGCCAGCGCCATGGACCTCTGGTGGCTCGATGCCGCTTTCGACGCGGCGGAACTCGACGACCCGGAGCTCGCGGAATTCCTGCGCCGCGCGCTGACCGCAGATCTCGCCCCGCTGTTCCAGCAGGTGTCCGGCCCGGCCATGGCCAAGGGGCTGGAGGATACGGTCTTCTATCAATATGTGCCGATCCTGGCGCTCAACGAGGTCGGCGGCGGTGCCGAGCCGGGTCCCCTCGGCCTCGAGGGCTTCCATGCGCTCAACCAGGCCAAGCGCCGCACCCGGCCGGACGAGCTGATCGCCGGCTCGACCCATGACACCAAGCGCGGCGAGGATGCCCGCGCCCGGCTGCTGTGCCTGACCTCGATCGCCGACGACTTCGCCGCCGCCCTGGAGCACTGGCATCGCCCGATCGCGGCCGGACCGCCGCTGGGCTATAACGAGCAATATTATCTCTGGCAGACAATGCTCGGCGCCTGGCCGCCGGGGCTGCAGCCCGACGACGCGGCCGGTCTCGCCGATTTCGCCGCCCGGCTCCGGCCGGCGATGCGCAAGGCGGTGCGCGAGGCCGAGGAGCATACCAGCTGGGTCGAGCCCGATGCGGGCTACGAGGCCATCCTGCGCGGCTTCATCGAGGCCCTGCTGGACCCCGGCCGCTCGGCGCCGTTCCTGGCCGATTTCGCCGCGTTCGCGGAGCGCCTCGGTTTCTGGGGTGCGCTCACTTCGCTGTCGGCGACACTGCTGCGCCTGACCAGCCCCGGCGTGCCCGATCTCTACCAGGGCGCCGAGGGCTGGAACCTATCGATGGTCGATCCCGACAACCGGCGCGCCGTCGATTTCGCGGCGGCGGCGGTGCGGCTGGGGGTGCCGGTGCCCACTCTCGGCGCCCTGCGATCCGCCTGGCATGACGGCGCGGTGAAGACGGCGCTCATCCGCAGCGTTCTGGCCCTGCGTCGTCGATGCCCCCTGCTGTTCTCGCGGGGCGACTACGAAGCGCTGCGCGCAAGCGGCGAGCAGGCCGATTGCCTCGTCGCCTTCACCCGCACCGGGCCGGAGGGGCGCCTCATCGTCCTGGCGCCCCGGTTCTGGCCCCGGCTCTGGCCGGAAGACGCGGAGGCGCCACGCTGGGGCGAGACCCGGATTATGCTGCCGCCCGGGCAGTATCGCGACGCTCTGACCGGGGCGGAGATCGGCATCGCCCCGCAGACCGAGTGCCGGGTCGCCGATCTGCTGGGCGGGTTTCCCTGTGCCGTGCTGGCGGCGGAATGCCGCGGCGGTGACGGCTGAAGCTGCAGGCGGTCCGGTCCGGTCCGGGCGGGCCACGTTCATCTGCAGATGGTGTCTTGCAAGACCATAACCCGGTGATCGAAGCGGCGCTCGTCCTCGCAATCCAGTCGTTCTAGCACGGGCAGTCGGCGGACTTTCCCGGCCGCTCGCTGGACAGCACCACCCGGCGATGCCATATTCAATCCATGATCGACCCTGATCCGACCAACCTGACGCTTGATGATTGGATTGCCGCCCTCGACCGCAGCGACGCGGATATCGACGCGGGCGACATCGTGCCAGGCGAAACCGTTATGGCGGAACTGCGAGCGAGCTTTGCCCGCATGGAAGCCAAGCAGCGGAAGATACGGGGACACAATACGTAACTACGGCTGCAGCGCGTCACTGGGTAGGGGTCACCTAGCAGCCTGTCGGACTTAGCCAAAAATCCGAAAATTTTGGAACTTAATGTCTTTTGAGGCTCCGATGTCAGAATGAAAAGCATGATTTCGGCGGCAGGCCTTTTCGATAGTTGCGCAAAAACCTTAAGTCCGACAGGCTCCTAGAGACCATGATCGCCACGATATCGATCAGCGGGCTCAGAGAAATGACAAACCGACGTCACGAATGCCAACGGATTTAAACAGATGGTCTGATTGAGAAACGGCATCTGTCGATACTCCGCGGCCGGAAGATACAGATCGCTCATCCATCGGGACTCATGACATCCGTGATCGGAGTTATGTATTGTGTCCCCGAGTCTTCCCGTGCAAATCCGTTGGCATGTCGCGACATCCGTGTCCGGGGTTATGTATTGTGTCCCCGAATCTTCGGGGTTATGTATTGTGTCCACGAATCTTCGTCCCCGAATCTTCGTCCCCGAATCTTCCGGAGCATTCAGAGCGATTGCTTCGTGCCAGACCCCAAGCCGCTTCAGCGCCGAAGATCGGCCCGGCTTGGCATCGTGACCGCACCGGCGCCCGAGCGACGGGGCTGGCTCGCTAGCTGAGAGCTGGCGGCAACCGCCCGGCCGATGTGGGGCGCCATCCAGCCCGCCGCTTGTGTACCGCCATCGAGGGCCAGCTGCAGGTCGAGCCGGGCGCGCGACACGCGGCTTTTCATCGTGCCGATCGGACAGCCGGCGATCGCCGCCGCCTCCTCATAGGAAAAGCCGCTGGCGCCGACCAGCGTCAGGGCTTCGCGCTGCGCCGGCGGCAGCGTCCGGAAGGCCCGATTGAAGTCGCGCAGCTCGATGCTGACATCCTGGCCGCCATCGATCGCGGCGATGTCGCCCAGATGCTCGACATGGATTTCGGATTTGCGGCTGCTGCGCCGCATTTCGTTGAAGAAGCGGTTGCGCAGGATGATGATCAGCCAGGCCTTGAGATTGGTGCCCGGGTGGAACTGGTCCTGCTTGGCGAGCGCCAGCATCACGGTGTCCTGCACCAGATCCTCGGCGAGCGTGCGATCGCGCGCGATCATGCGGGCAAAGGCCCGCAGATGCGGCAGGTTTTCGAGCAAGCCGCTTCTAAATTCATCGACGTCGGACATCGGTGTCACCGCATCTCGTTCCAATGAACGCCAGATACTGTTCGGCCTCAGGCCGAATATAATCAGAGTTGAGTGAATATCAGGCGATGAACCTCAAACATTTTCGATCAAAAAAATTCAAAATAACCGGAACGCGGTGTCAGCGACGGGCTGAGGACTTGGGTTTTGGCGGCACGTCATGGCTATGGCTGCGGCCGACAGCCTCGGCCTCATGCAAGGCGTCGCCTTCCGGGCCGTCGAGATCAGTTTTTGCCTTGCGCGCCTGGCGTTCGACCTTGCAGCTCTCGGCGAAGGCTTTGGTCTTGCGGTTATAAGTGCGGGCGGCCGTGACATTGCCCTCGCCTTGATTGGGTCTGGAGGCATCGCTGTCGCCGACCTGCCGCTCGGCTTCGACCCAATGGTCGAGTGCCCGATCGGCCGGCTGGCCTTCCTGCTCCCATAGAAGATAGGCCTGCTCGCTGATCCGCTTGTTCCGCTCATCGGGCATGGTGCCTGCTCCCAGCCGGCCACTCGGCGGGTGCGGGTGCGGGCGGTCTTCGCGCCTTCCTTGATTACTTCGGCGTCCATGTCTCTTCTCCCTTTTCGCAATGCCGGATCGCGCCCGGAGGGCGACGACCGGCCCGATACCCTAACAATGCCCCGGCATGGACAGAGGTTCCGACGTGTTTGGAAACCGGGCATTAACCCGTCGGGCGCAGACTCTTGCGCATGGAAGACAACGCCGGTCGATTTTCGCATGACATTTGAACCCTCTGCGCCCTGGTGGCGCGGCGCCGTGATCTACCAGATCTATCCTTTGAGTTTTGCCGATTCGAACGGCGATGGTTGGGGCGATCTCCGCGGTGTCCTGGAGCATCTCGACTATGTCGCGTCGCTCCATGTCGATGCGATCTGGCTCTCGCCCTTCTTCCGCTCGCCGATGCGCGATTTCGGCTATGATGTATCCGATTACACCGCAGTCGATCCGCTGTTCGGCACCCTCGCCGATGCCGAGGCCGTGATCGCCAAGGCGCACCATCTCGGCCTCAAAGTCATCCTCGACCAGGTCTGGAGCCATACGTCGGACCAGCATGCCTGGTTTCGCGCCAGCGCCGCCGATCGCCGGGGCGACAAGGCCGACTGGTACATCTGGGCCGATGCGCAGCCGGACGGGACGCCGCCCAACAACTGGCTTTCCGTCTTCGGCGGCAGCGCCTGGAGCTGGGAACCGCGGCGCCGGCAATATTACCTGCACCATTTCCTGGCGAGCCAACCCAAGCTCAATCTGCGCAACCCGGCGGTCCTCGATGCCGTCCTGGCGACCGGCCGCTTCTGGCTGGGGCGCGGCGTCGACGGCTTCCGGCTCGATGCCGTCGATTTCATGGCGCATGACCAGGATTTGCAGAGCAACCCGGCGCTGCCGCCGCCCGATGGCATCGTGCCGACCAAGCCCTTCGGCCTGCAGCGCCATGTTCATGACATGCTGCATCCCGATACGCTCGACATCATGGCCCGCATCCGCGCCCTCACCGATCAATTCCCCGGCACCGTGACCCTGGGCGAGATTTCGAGCCAGCCCGGCGCCTTCGAGCGGATCGCCCGCTATACCGAACCCGGGCGGCTGCATCTGGGCTATACGCTGCGGCTGCTGCGCGGCAACTGTTCGGCCAGCCTGTTCGAAATGGCCTTGCACGAGGCGGCAGACAGCATGGCCGGCGGCGGCCAGTGCTGGGCCTTCGGCAATCACGATGTGGTGCGCCTGGCCAGCCGCTGGGGCGGTGGCGATCCGGCGGCGTCGCGGGCGCTCATGGTCCTGCTCGGCAGCCTGCCTGGGCCGTTCTGCCTCTATCAGGGCGACGAGCTGGGGCTGCCCGAGGCCGAGCTGGCACACGACCAGCTGCGCGACCCGTTCGGCATCGCGTATTGGCCGGAATTCCGTGGGCGCGACGGCAGCCGGACGCCGATGCCCTGGCATGCCGGAAGCTCGGTCGAGGGTGCCGTGCCCTGGCTGCCGATCCCGGAGGCCCATCGGGCACTCGCCGTCGACCGGCAGGAGCTTGACCCCTATAGCGCGCTTGCCGGCTGGCGGCATTTCCTGAAATGGCGCCGCGGCCTGCCGGTGCTGGTCCAAGGCGGCATCGAAGCGATCCGGCGCGAAGGCGAGGTGCTGAGCTTCGACCGGGTGCTGGGCGAAGAGCGCCTGACCTGCGTCTTCAACCTCTCAGCCCAGCCGGCGCGCTTCACCGCCGCCGATGGTGAAGAAGTGGCCCTGGACGGCTGGGGCTCGGTCTTCATTGTCCCCGAAGGCGCCGCCTGCTCGATCGCGGCGTGAGATAAGGAATTTCTTCGACGGACGGAGCGCGAGAAAAGGGGTCAGAGTGAATTTCCTCGACGGCTGAATCCTGTGCCGGATAGGGCCGGAAGGGAAATTCACTCTGACCCCTTTTCTTGAGGGCTCGGACGAAGTAGCAAATACCCGCTACCGCAGCGGCCACGTCCACAGGATTAGCGGCGTTCCTGCCAAAACGACCAGGACCGATAGCGGCAGGCCGAGGCGCCAGTAGTCGCCGAAGCGGTAGCCGCCCGGTGCCATCACGATGGCATTGTTCTGGTGTCCGATCGGGGTCAGGAAATCGCAGGAGGCGCCGAGTGCCACCGCCATCAGGAAGGGATCCGGATTGTAGCCGAGCCGGGCCGCGACGGTCGCGGCCACCGGCCCCATTACGAGAACGGCCGCCGCGTGATGCAGCAGCGGCGTCAGCAGCATGGCGACGGTGAGGACCATGCCGAGCGCCACCGGCCCGGGCAGCTGCGCCCCGCCGCTGGCGAGCAGCCCAGCCAGCACATCGTCGGCTCCGGTATTCTTCAGCGATTCACCGACCGGAATCAGCGCGCCCAGCATGACGATGACCGGCCAGTCGACCGCGTCATAAGCCTCTTTCAGGCTGACATGGCGCAGCAGCGTCACCGCGACTGCGGCGGCCAGAAAGGCGATCGCGACCGGGACCAGCCCGAGCGCAGCCAGCAGCAGGGCGACGGCCAGGATGGCGACCGGCACGATGCCGTCGCGCGGCCGGCCCAGCCCCAACCCGCGATCGGCGAGCGGCAGGCAATGCAGCGAAATCAGGGCCTCCGACAGGCTGGATTGCCGCCCTTGCAGCACGGCGATATCCCAGGCCCGGAAGCGATGCTGATGCAGCCGCGTGCCGATCCGCTGACCGTCGCGGCTGACCGAGAGCAGGTTCACCTCGAAGCGATGGCGCAGATGCATGGTTTTTGCAGTCTTGCCGACCAGCGGTGAATCCGGCAGCACGACGGCCTCGCCCGTCTCCAGCTCATCCGACTTCGACCCCGCAAAGACCGGCGCGTCTGCCCCCACCACCTCCAGCCGCGCCTTATCCGCCACCTTCTTGGCGAGCAGAGGATCGGCCTGGACGAGCAGGATGTCGCCCTCGGACAATTGCCAATGCCGGGATGGGATGGAGCGCCTGCTGCCGCGAATGACGGCGGTGACGCTCAGCTCTTCCTCGCCCATCGCCTCCAGATCCTCGACGGTCCGGTTGATGAGCGGCGAATCCTTGCCGAGGCGCAGTTCGGTCAGGGAGTGGCCGATCTCGAACCTGTCTTCGGCCGCCGCCTGGCCCTGCCGGCCGCGCGGGATCAGCCGCCAGCCGAAGGTCAGGAAGACGAGGGCGAGGCAGGTCAGCGGCAGGCCGACCGGGATGAAATCAAAGAGATGGAAGGGTTGGCCCGTGGTCTGCTGCCGGATGGTCGAGATCAGCAGATTGGGCGAGGTGCCGATCAGGGTCATGGTGCCGCCGATCAGCGAACCGAAGGCGAGCGGCATCAGATAGGCCGAGATCGGACGCCCGCCGCGCCGCGCGGTCTGGATCGCGATCGGCATGAAAATGCCCAGCGTGCCGACATTCTTCATGAAGGCCGAGAGAAAGGCGACACAGCCGGCCAGCACGCCGATCTCGGCCGAGGCCGAGTGCAAGGGCGACAGCAGGCGCCGTGCCACCGCGTCGATGCTGCCCGAGCGGGCGATCGCGCGCCCGACCACCAGGGCCGAGGCGATGATAATGATGACCGGGTTGCTGAAGCCCGAAAAGGCGCGGTCGGCCGGCACCACGCCCAGCACGACCGCGACGATCAAGGCCGAGACGGCGACCAGATCATAGCGAAACCGATCCCAGGCGAAGAGACCGATCATGCCGAGAATGACGCCGACAGCCTCGATTTGCGGGATCGACACGCGACGTCAGCTCGGCCTGCCGCCGCCGCCCGGGCCGGATGGAACGCGGCGGCGGGGGACGATGTTATGACACGCGCCCTGCCGTTGCGCCCTGTGCCGATGGTTCAACCCGATACCGCTGGAGACCTCTGTCATGCGTCTCATCCTGTTGGTCCTGCTCATCATCCTGCTGGTCGGCGCGCTGCCGGCCTGGCCCTATAGTGCCGGCTGGGGCTATTATCCGAGCGGCGGGCTCGGCCTGGTTTTGCTGGTCCTGCTGGTCGTGGCGCTGCTCGGATGAGGTGAGCGGCGCCCTTCAGCCATGCTTGGTCGTGCCACTCGCCGGCGTGGCCCCGGGGCCGCCGAGCGCGTGGCGCGCCTGGCGGATCCGGCTGAGCATCGAGGGTTCGCTGTCCGAGAGGCCTTCCTCTTCCGCAACCGCAAGGCTTCGCGCGTCCTGTTCCCATTCCTCGAGCAGCCTCAGCTTGGTTTCCCGGTCGAGGCCGAAGGCGTCGAGGATCTCCCTTGGTTCCGCGAAATAGCGGCCAGGATCGCGCAAAGCCGCGGCGATGTCGATGATGGCAGAGCGTCCGGTGGGCATCTGTTCCTCCGTCCGAATAAGCGGTGATGAGACAACAAGGGGCAATGGCCGCCTGAAGTTCCCCGGCGGAGCGGCCGGACGCCGGACGCCCGAGCGGGTTTCGCCGGCCAGCATGCCCGCGACGATGGAACATTCGCGCCCTGGCTTCGTTTACGGATGGCATCACGGGGGCAGCAATGGCCGACCGACCGAATCTGGCGCCTGACATCCTGCTCGTCGAGGACGAGCCGCTGATCGCCATGTATATCGAGGACGCGCTGATGCGCTCCGGCTTCACCGTGTCCGGGCCGTTCGAGACGGTGGCCCATGGAACGGAAGCGGCGCGCCGGTTCAGCGGTGCCGCGGCCCTGGTCGATCTCATGCTGCATGGCGACGACGCCACCATCGTGACCGAGATCCTGGCGAGCCGGAACATCCCCTTCGTGCTCATGACCGGCCGCGACGAAGTCGACGCGCTATCCGCTGCCGTTTCGGCGCCAGTGCTGAAGAAGCCCTTCCTGATCGGGGATCTGCTCGGAACAATTCGGGACATCTGTCTCGACCGCACCGGGTGACCCTTGAGCGCAGCACCCGTCATCATCCTCAATATCGACGGCAACGAGGCCAGCCGCGCTGCCCGGTCAGAGGCCTTGCGGCTGGCCGGCTACCGGGTTCACGAGGTGTTGCCCGAGGACGACCCGCTCAGCCTCGTCGAAATCATCGGACAGTTCTGCGAAGCGGCTCGGCGGCCGAGCCCGGACGATCCGCCCGCGGACATCGCCGGGCATTTGCGGCGGCGCCGGAACATCGCGGCGGTCGGCCAATTCAATGGCCGCCAGGCGCATGATTTCAACAATCTGCTGCACGCCCTCCGGGCCGGCCTGGAGCTGATCCAGCGTCGGACCTCGGAACCGCAGATCGCCGATCTGGCGCGGCGAGGGCTGGAGGCGGTCACCCGCGGCACGCAGATCACGCAGCAGCTGCTGACCCTCTCGCATCTGCAAAGGTCGGACGTGGCGCCGGTCGACATCAACCGCCTGATCCTCGGCATGAAAGGGTTGCTCGAGCGCACGGTCGGGTCGGCGATTACGCTCGATCTCGCGCTCGACCCCGGTATCGGCGCCGCCCGCACCAATGCCGATCAGCTGGAGCTGGCAATCCTCAATCTCGCGGTCAATGCCAGCGAGGCGATGCCGCAGGGCGGCGTGCTGACGCTATGCACGGGCGCGGTCGATGATGATGGCACCGCCGGCCACGGCCGGTTCATCGAGATTAAGGTGCTCGATACCGGCACTGGCATGCCGTCCGCGGTACGGGAGCGGGCGTTCGAGCCCTTCTTCACGACCAAAGCGGCCGGCGAAGGCGCCGGTCTGGGCCTGGCACAGGCCGATGCGATTGCGCGACAGAGCGGTGGCGCCGTTCGCCTGGAGAGCGAGGTCGGCCATGGCACCGTGGTTGCCATCACGGTGCCGGTGGCGGCGGCATAAACTAAGGTCAGGGATTACCCGCTTAGCCCGACCCCTTTTTCTCGCGCTCCGTCCGTCGAGGAAATTCCACGGAAAAAGAACCCGCTGGCCGGTCTCCAGTTCCGCCACCGAAAAACCTTGTGTCGCGGCACCACAAAGAATCTGAAGATCAGATCCAGCTGCTCGGAACGAACCGGCGGCAGCGCTGTTGGAGTCCGGATCGCTAACCGATAACGGGAATGACGGATGCCCCACGAAACCCTGCATGTCGAGCGCGAGCGGCTTCCAACGTGCAGCTGGAGCGCCTGGGGAGCCCGGCACCGGGCTGAGCCAGGTCAGAGGAACGACCCCTAGCAAGGGGTCCGAGGGACGTGGTAAGTTATGCGCCTGCATTGCAAATGTGCGGCAACCGCACCCACGCAATACGGGCCTTCGTCGCATGTTCGCCGGAATGGAGCATCCAGACCGGCCCGGCA
>Ga0302314_10001810_pt1 | contig 40000 bp, 38 predicted proteins | sample III_Palsa_N2_3_FD_200533 | JGI IMG/M metagenome (GOLD analysis project Ga0302314, IMG submission 200533) | Peat permafrost microbial communities from Stordalen Mire near Abisko, Sweden - III_Palsa_N2_3 | ecosystem: Environmental > Terrestrial > Soil > Palsa > Peat permafrost | place: Sweden... | reverse complement strand
TGGGTGAAGGTGTGGAAGCCGTCGGCGCGCACGGTCGCCAGCTCGCCGTCGTCCAGGTGCACGACCTGGCGGGTGTAGCGGACCAGGGCGGAGACGTCGGAGGCGGCGAACATCTCCTTCTCGCCGATGCCCAGCACGATCGGGCTGCCGTTGCGGGCGACCACGATCCGGTCGGGCTGGGTGGCGTCGAGGACGGCGATGCCGTAGGTGCCGACGATGCGCTTGAGGGCGGCCCGCACGGCGTCCTCCAGCTCGACGCCGTCGGTGGCGAGGCCGGCGATGAGGTGGCCCAGCACCTCGGTGTCGGTCTCGGAGGTGAACACCACGCCCTCGGCCTGCAGCTTGGCGCGCAGCTCGTCGGCGTTCTCGATGATGCCGTTGTGCACGACCGCGATCCGGCCGGACTGGTCCAGGTGCGGGTGGGAGTTGGCGTCGCTGGGCACGCCGTGGGTGGCCCAGCGGGTGTGGCCGATGCCGGTCTTGCCGGAGAAGCGGGCCGGGACCAGGGCGGCGAGCTCGGCGACGCGGCCCTTGCTCTTGCGTACCTTCAGGTCGGCGGTGCCCTTGGCGGCGACGGCGATCCCGGCGGAGTCGTAGCCGCGGTACTCCAGCCGCTGCAGGCCCTCCAACAGGATGGGCGCGGCGTCCCTGGAACCGATATAGGCGACGATGCCACACATAGGCGGTGCTCCTTACAAACCAGAGGGTGGGGTTCAGCCGTAGATCATGCGGCGCAGCTGGCGTGACGACAGCTCGGCGGCTCGCACCCGCCGCTGTGTCAGCTCCAGCGCGATCCGCTCGAAGATCCGGTCGTTGGTCATTCCGCGTGCCTGCAGCTCCCCGTGCCGGCGGCGCACATACTCCTCGGTGCTCTCGGCGAAGTACGCGAGCACGTCGGCGACGACCCGCGCGGCCTCGTTGGCACCGAGACCGGTGGTCCGGGCGAGGTGTTCGAGCAGGTCGTCGTGCAGGTGCGCACGCTGCGGAGGAGTGGACACGTGGAGAGACCTTACGCAGGACCGGCGCTCGAGTCCAAGAATCCTGCCCGGAATCGGGCAGGACCGAGCCCCTATGGACGGGCAGCCCGCCGCCGCCTCCAGCCGGAGAGGCCCCAGATCCCCGCGCAACCGGCCATCAGCAGGCAGCAGAGCGTGGGCAGCCAGTTGCCCCAGCGGTCGTAGAGGGTGGTGCCGGTGGCCAGCGGCACCCGGTACACGGTGGCCGCCCGGTCCGAGGTGCCCAGCTGCTGCCCGACCTCGCGCCCGTGCGGGTCGTAGGCGACGCTGACCCCGGTGAGCGTCGCCTGGACGACCGGCCGACCCGTCTCGGCCGCCCGCATCGCGGCCAGCGAGGCGTGCTGCTCGGGTGCGGCGGTGTCCTGGTAGCTGGAGGTGGAGGACTGGACGACGATCAGCTGCGCCCCGCGCTGCACCAGCGCCCGGCTCATGTCGGGGAACGCCGACTCGAAGCAGATCAGCGGGCCGACCCGGAGCGTGCCGCCGCCCGGTTCGGCCACGGTCATGACCACCGGCGCCTTGCCGCGGCGCCGGTCCACGGCGGCGGCCTTGGAGAAGTCGGAGATCCAGCCGAGCACCGGCCGCATCGGGATGTACTCGCCGAAGGGCACCAGCCGGATCTTGGAGTAGTCCTGTCCGGTCAGCCCCTGCGGGCCCACCAGCACCGAGGTCTTGTAGATCGCGCCGTCGGCGCCCTGCGCGGCGTCCACATTGACCAGCAGGTCGGCGCCGGTCCGCCGGGAGGCAGCGGCGAGCTGCGCGACGAGGTCGGGGCGGGTCGACAGGTCGTAGCCGATGCTGCTCTCGCCCCAGACGATCAGGTCGGGGCGCTGCGCGGTGAGCGTGTCGGAGAGCAGGATGCCCTCGGCCATGCGGGCGTCCGCGGTGGGGGTGCTGTTGGGCTGGACGACACCGACGGCGGCGGTCGTCCCGGTCAGCCGGGGCTGGGGCGCCCAGGCGCACACCGCCAGCGTGCCGACGCCGAGGGCGACCAGCGTCCCGTAGGCCACGGCCGAGCGGCCCCAGGCGGCGATCAGCACCACCAGGGCGGTGTTGACGGCGACGATGACCAGGCTGTCCAGCCACACCCCGCCCACCGAGGCCAGCACCAGCGCGGTGTGCTCCCGGTACTGGCTCGCACCGAGCAGCCCCCAGGGGCCGCCGAGGTACTGCCAGGAGCGGATCGTCTCGATGACCAGCCAGCCCGAGGGCACCAGCACGACGGCGGCCAGGGCCCGCCCGGCGTCCGGCCTGCCGTGCAGCAGCCGCCAGACCAGCCAGCCCCAGGGCGCCCAGAGCAGCCCGAGCAGCGCGGCGGGCACCAGGATGGCGACGCTGAGGGTGGGGATCAGCCAGCCCATCACCCCGACCAGGAAGCCGATGCCGCCGTACCAGCCGAGCTGCAGCGCCCGGCGCGGCGTCGGTGCGGTGCGCAGCACCAGCATCAGCGGCACCAGGCAGACATAGGCGAACCACCACCAGCCGATGGTGGGGAAGATCAGCGCCGGCAGGGCCCCGGTGGCGGCGGCCAGCAGCGGCACGGCCAGTCTGCGGCGCAGCCGCGCGAGCCGGTTCGGGCCGGGGCCGGTGGCCTCGGGCGACGTCGCGGATCCGGCCGGCTCCGGTACCGGCCCTCCCGCCACCCGGGTGCCCTCTCCCATCGGCTCCCGCCCCGCCACAAAGCTCACCGCGCACCCTCTTCCTCGACGACGATCCCAGTCTCCGGGCATTCTCGCTGATCAGCACGCCGAACGCGGGAATAGTTTCCGAAGCTTCCGAACTGCCCCGGGTGGATGCACCCTGGAAGGAAGGAGGATGACATGCCATCACCTCGACGGCGCGCCGTCAGACCGCCACAGACCCCCATGAACCCGGCCAGATGGGTGGTGGTCCAGCTGACCGTGCTGGCCCTGCTGCCGCTGTGGCCGTTCATCGGCTACCCGCTGCAGCGCAACCGCCGGATGCGGCCGCGCTCGATCTTCCTGCGCCGGGTCGCCTCGCACCCGGTCGTGATGGTGCTGAGCGCCCCGATGCGGTTCCTGGCCGACCGCACACGCCATGGCGGGACCGAGGGACCGCCCGAAGGGGGCGACCGCGAACCGCGGCGGCCCAGGTCCGGACCGCCGCAGGACGCGATCTCCCTGCCCGAGCCGCGGGGCTGAGCCGGTCGGTCCTGAGCCGGTCAGCCGGCCGAGCGGCGCTCCAGCCAGTCCAGCAGCGACCGGGCCCTGGCCGCGGTCACCTTCGACTGCTCGCCGTGCTCGGCGGCGAGCGCCAGCACCTCCGTGAGCTGCGCGGCGGCGGCCTCGTACTGCTGCGACTCGACCCGCATCCGGGCCGCGTCGAGCAGGGCGCGCACATGCCCGCCCCGGTAGCGCTCCCCGAGCTCCGCGAAGCCCGCGGCGGCCTGCAGGTAGTGGTCCAGCGCCTCGGCGACCAGCTCCGGATACGTCGCGGGGGCGAGCGGGACGCCGTTCCAACCCTCGTCCTCGGCGACGTCGAACAGCAGGGCGGCCAGCTGCCGCCAGGTGTCGGCGAGCTCGCCGCGCAGCTCCAGCGCGGCCGCGGCCTCCAGGCCCGGAGCGGCAAGGGCCTCACGGGCGGTCGCGGCGGCCTCCAGCATCAGCGCCCGACCTGGATCGGCCGAGCGGCCCTGCCGGAACGTCTCCCAGGCGCGGGCCCGGAGCGTGCGCACCACCATGCCGGGGACACCCGCGTCCGCCCACAGCTGCTGCGCCCGCAGGTAGGCGGCCGCGGCCTGGTCGCCCTGCCCGGCCACGCCCAGTGCCTCCGCGGTCAGGGAGGCCAGCTGGGCCAGCGGCTGGGGCTCGCCCCAGCCCTCGACGACCAGCGCGGCCAGGGCGAACTGCTCCGCGGCGGCGGCCGGCTCGCCCAGCCGGGACAGGGAGTCCCCCAGCGCCCGGCGGGCCGCCACGGTGGGCCCCTCGCCATGGGCCGACAGCTCCGGCAGGACTGCCTGCAGCACCTCGGCGGCCTCGTCGTGGCGTCCCAGCGCGCGGTAGGACAGGGCGAGCCGGTGCCGGGCCGCGGCGCCGGGACCGGCGGACTGCCCGGCCTCGTCCAACAGCCGGGCCGCCTCCAGGGCGTGCCGGACCGCGTGCTCGTGCTCGCCGCCGGTGGCGGTCAGATCGGCCAGCAGCAGGTGCAGGAGACCGGCCGAGCCCGGGTCCAGCCGGTCCTCGCCCAGGCGCAGCGCCTCCTCGGCGGTGGCCCGGGCCGCCTGCTGGTCGCCGTTCTGGGCGTGCAGGCGGGCCAGCGGGACCAGGGGGCTCGCGGCGGACCAGGGCTGCTCGGCCAGCAGGTAGGCGTCGGCGCTGCCGCGCAGTTCGGCGACGGCCAGGGCGGTGTCCGAACCGGCCACCGAGGCGCGGACATGGGCGGTGTCCGCGACCACCGCGAGCAGCCGCCGGGCCTCGCCGGGGTCGCCGTCGCCGACGGCGTGGGCGCCGGCGACCTGGGTGACCTCGTCCAGCGCGGTCCGGGCGAGGGCGAGCAGCTGCTCGTCCTGCCCGTCGCCGCCGCGGTGGACCAGGTGGACCAGCACCTTGGCGCGGCAGAGCAGCACCATGGCGAGCTGGCGGACCGTCACGGTGCCGGTCCGCTGCCCGTCACGGGCGGCCGCCGCCACGGCGTCGGCCTGCTGCCGTGCTGCCTCGCCCCGGCCGCCGACCGCGGCCACCAGGACCGCGCGGGCATCGTTGAGCAGGGCCTCGCCGGGCCGCCCGGCGGCCCGGTAGGCCGCCGCCGCCTGCTCGAAGCAGAGCAGGGCGGCTTCGGCGTCCCGGTCCGCGGCACGGAAGGCCCGCTGGGCGGCGAGGTCCGCGCGCAGCAGGTCGTCGGCCGGCTCGTCGCCGCCGAGCCGGGCCTCGACGGCCAGCCAGTGCTGACGCGCCGTCGGACTGCCCAGGCCGCGCAGCCGCCTGGCCTCGGCGACCAGCTCCTCGAACGGTGTCTCGGCCGGGATCGCCGGGGCCGCCGGTACGGGCCGGGCGGCGGTCGCGGTGCCGGCCAGGACCGCGCCGACACCCAGCGGCAGGCGGTCCAGCAGCGGCTGCTGGGCCAAGCGCTCGGCACTGGTGCGGGAGACGTAGTCGGTGCCGTTGCGCCGGTCGAAGCGGGCGACGATGTCGGCCCGCTGCTGCTCGCAGTGGTCGCGCAGGGTGTCCACGGTCCAGCTGCGGTCCTGCGGGCCGGAGGTGGGGCGGTCCCCGAGGCCCAGCTCCCGCAGCCGGTCCAGCAGCAGGATCGCCGCCTCCAGGAAGGACCGCAGACTGAAGGGGGTACCGTGGCCGTCGAGGTGGCGGGCGTGCTCGGCGAGGATCTCCAGTCCGCGCCCCTCGTTGCCGGTCAGCGCGCAGAACTCGATGTGGCGGCCGATGGCGTGCAGCAGGCTCTCGTTGCCGCGGGCGAGGCGGTAGCCGCGCAGGTGGTTGGCGCGGGCCTGGTCCACCCGGCCGGTGCGCAGCAGCGGGAGCAGCGAGTACGCGAGCACCCGGTGCGGCTCCTCCGCGCAGCTCAGCTCTCCGGCGAGGACCGGCTCCCAGTGCTTCAGCGCCTGCACGTCGTCGCCTTGCTGCGCCGCCCAGCCGCCGCGGTCGTTGGCCTCGCAGGCCTCGCAGTTGCTCATCGCGTCGCGCTCCCCCGCGGACCACTCCGCGAAGGCGCGCCCGGCCCGCGCCAGGTCGCCGATGTGCCAGGCGACGTCGAACTCCTCGGCGCGGACGGTGCGGGCGTTGTATCCGGCCTCGCGGTAGCGGCGCTCCATCTCCCCGAGCCACTGCTCGATCGAGTCGAGCGGAATCTCCGGATACGTGATCATGCTGCCGGTGACCCACTTGAAGCGCCAGAACAGCTCGTACGTCATCCGGTCGTCGAAGCGGCTCGGGTCCTCGTCCCACATCCCCAGCATCCGGGTGAAGGGGACGAACATCTTGCTGCGCTCGGAGCTGTACTCATAGGCCGTGATCAGCTGGGACAGGGTCTCCAGCAGCAGGCCGGTGTCGCCGGTCTCCTCGGCGCGGGCGACCAGCTCCTCCGCGCGGGCGCTGCGCAGCGCGCCGTTGGGGGAGTTGCGGTTCTCCCGGAGCCCCTCGCGGATGCTGCGGATGAGGTCGTCGTTCATCGGTTCTCCCCCTGGCCCTGGTTGTCACCCGTGCGGTCGTGCGTGGCCCAGTCCAGCAGGCCCAGGAACGACCGGTTCAGCAGCGCCGAGTCGGCCGCGGTCAGCGGTCGGCGCGAGAGCAGCAGCGACTGCCCGTAGAGCGACTCGACGGCGATGCCGGCGAGCTCCGGGTCGGCTATCCCGGCTATTCGGCGCACCAGTGGATTGTGGTGGTTCAGCACCAGCCTGGCCCTGGGCGCACTGCCGCGCAGGGCGCCCAGGATGCCGGCCCACAGGGCGTCGGCGGACTCCTCCGTCTCGGCCCTGGCCCGCTCGTGCCGGGACTCGCGGTCGTCCAGGTAGAGGGCGGGGACGCCGACCGGTTCGAAGGTGCGCACGGCCACGTCGCAGCCCAGCGGGTCCAGCCGGGTCCGGGCGGTGGCCAGGAACGGGGCCATGGCGAGCTCGACCGAGGGGTCGACCGGGTCCAGGCTCGCGGTGACGGTGCTCGCGTCCAGCTCGGTGACGACCGTGCCCGGCACGACCTGCGGCAGCAGCGCGACCAGGTCGGCGTCGTAGGTGTAGCCGCCGTTGACCACGCCGATGCCCTGGGCCGCGGCGATGGGCGCGATCTGCCGGAACTCCTCGACGGTGGCCGCGACATGGACGGTGCCGTGGTCGCGGGCGAAGCGGTCGAGGCCGACCCGGCCGTCGCTGGTCTCGACGGTCAGCCAGGGCAGCATCAGCCGCAGCATCTCGGGGTCGTGCCGGGCGAGGGACTTCACCCCCAGCTGGTGGACGCCCAGGAAGCGCCGCAGCCGCTCCGGATCCCCCGCGGCAAGGGTGCTGAGCCAGTCCCGGACCCGGGCGCCGAGGGCCTCGCGGACGGCGGCGAGGGTCTCGTCCTCGTAGAGGCTCTCGCGGGAGGCGGTGGGCCGCAGGGTGTCGGTGTCCAGCACGCAGCGGACGAAGAACGCCCACTCCGGGAGCAGTCCCTCGGCGCGGTCGGTGAGCAGCATGCCCTTGAGCGAGACCCGGTGGCCGCCGCGCTGCGCCGGGCTGGCGGCGGCGGGCAGGACGTAGCCGACGCCGCGGATGCCGGCCAGCGGGATGTCGAGGTCGATGACGTCCAGCGGCTCGAAGCCGAGCAGCGAGGCGCAGTGCCCGGCGAGCGCGATCCGGCGCGCGGACGGCGTGGGGTAGGGGCGGTCCCAGACCGGCGGCAGCTCGGTCACGGTCTGCTCGCTGCCGTCGGGGCCGACCAGGGCGACGTCGTAGGGCAGCAGCGAGCCGAAGTCGCGGGCGAGTTCCAGCACCCGCTCGGGCTCCAGCCACTCCCCCGCGCCGGGCCTGGCGACCAGGTGCACGGTGGTGCCGGGCTCGGGACGGGCGTCCTCGGGCAGCACCCTGACGGTGTAGGAGCCGTCGTCGCGGGCCGTCCACTCCACCGGGGGCTGTCCCGGGTGGCGCGCGGAGCGGCTGACGACCCGGATCTCCCGGGCCACGACGAAGCAGGCCAGCAGCCCGATGCCGAACTGGCCCAGGAACTCGCGGCGCGCGGACTCCAGGTCGTCGCGCTTGGAGCTGCGGCCGATGGTCGCCAGCAGCGTGTGGACGTCCGCGCCGGTCAGACCGACACCGGAGTCCTCGATGCGCAGTTCGCCCGCGCTCGCGTGCAGCCTCACCACGGCGGGCGCGGCGTCGTCGTCGAGACGGCGGGCGGTGATCGCGTCCACGGCGTTCTGCAGCAGCTCCCGGACATACACCCGCGGGCTGGAGTAGAGGTGGCGGGAGAGGAGGTCGACCAGGCCGCGGAGATCGACCTGGAAGGTGTGGGCGGACGGTTCGGAGCCGCTCTCGGCGGCAGGTCGTGCGTCTGGTGTCATCGCGTGGGTGCGCCGGTGCTGCCCGTCGCACCACGACGGCACGGGGCAGGGACGCGGGTCGGGCGGACCATCGGGTGATCGCGCGGAGGGGGGCGGGGCCCCATGGTAGGGGCGCCGGTTGACGGCGGACCAGAGAATTCCCCGCCTGCTGATCAGAGCCTGGCACGAGGGTCCGACAGTCCGGCGGCGGGCCGGGCGTCCCGCCGGGGAGCTTGTCCCGGTTTCGTGGACACGATCCCCGTGCTGCGGACCGTGGCCGCCAGGAGCAGGGGCTGACCTGCTGGGAAGGCGACGGACGGCCACCGTACGATCAGCCGCATGAACGATTTCCGGACGGCCGGCCACTCGGCCGTCGACCTGCTGGCCGACTACCTCGGCGGCCTCGCCGACCGCCCGGTGTGGCAGGCCATGGACCCGGATGCCCGGGAGCGCCTGCTGGGCCTGCCGCTGCCGCAGCGCGGCAGGGGCCTGGAGGAGCTGGTCGCGGCGATCGGCAGCGAGGTGCTGCCGTTCCCGATGGGCAACGGCCATCCGCGGTTCTTCGGCTGGGTCAACGCCGCGCCCGCGCCGGCCGGTGTGCTGGCCACCCTCGCCGCCGCCGCGATGAACCCCAGCTCGGCCGGGGGCGACCACGCCGATGTGCACCTGGAGCGCACCGTCGTCCGCTGGATCGCCGAACTCGCCGGGTTCCCGCACCCGCCCGGCGCGGGCCTGCTGACCTCGGGCGCGTCGATGGCGACCATCGTCGCCCTGGGCGCGGCCAGGAACCGCGCCGCGCGCGGGCAGGGCGTGGACGTCCGCGAGGAGGGACTGACCGGGCTGCCGCCGCTGGTCGGCTATGTCAGCGCCGAGACGCACTCCTGCGTCCGCAAGGCCGCCGAACTGCTGGGCCTGGGCAGCCGCAATCTGCGCGCGGTGGCCACCGACGCCGCCGGGCACCTGGACCCGGCCGCGCTGGGTGCGCAGGTCAAGGCCGACCGCGCCGCCGGGCTGCTGCCCTTCCTCGCCGTCGCCTCGGCGGGAACGGTCAACACCGGTGCGGTGGACGACCTCGCGGCGGTCGCCGACGTCTGCGCCGAGGAGCAGCTGTGGCTGCACATCGACGGCGCGTACGGGGCCTTCGGCGTGCTCGACCCGGCCGTCGCCCACCGCTACACCGGCCTGGACCGCGCGGACTCGCTGGCGCTGGACCCGCACAAGTGGCTGGGCGTGCCGGTGGACTGCGGCTGCGTGCTGGTGCGCGACCCGGTGGAACTGCGCGGGACGTTCAGCCTGGTGCCCTCGTACCTGCGGGACGAGAACGCCGGCGGCCTCGGCTGGTTCTCCGAGTACGGCATCGAGCAGACCCGCCCCTTCCGCTCGCTGAAGGTGTGGGCGACGATCGCCGCGTCCGGGCGCGAGGGCATCGCCCGCGACGTCGCGCACTGCACGGCGATGGCGCGGCGGCTGGGCGAGCTGGTGGAGCAGGCCGACGGCCTGGAGCTGCTGGCGGAGGTGGAGACCTCGATCACGGCCTTCCGCTACGCACCGGCGGGGGTGCCGGGACCGGTGCTCGACCGGGTCAACCGGGCGCTGCCGGTGGCCGTGCAGGAGCGCGGGCGCGCGTTTGTCACCGGCACGGTGCTGGCCGGGCGGGAGGCGGTGCGGGCCTGCCTGATCAACCCGGCCGTGACCGAGGGGGACCTGGCGGTCCTGATCGAGGAGGTCCGCACCGCCGGGGCCGAGCTGCTCGCCTCCCTCTCCCTCACACAGTGAGGCTGTGCTGTCTCCTCACACAGTGAGGAAGTCGGCCATCATGCCCATGTCCTCGTGCTCCAGATTGTGGCAGTGCATCATGTAGTGCCCCGCGTAGTCGGTGTAGCGGACCGCGACCTCGATGGCCTCGGCCGGTTGGAGGTCGACGGTGTCCTTCCAGCCGGCGTCGTAGGGGCCGGGGGCCGCGCCGTTCCTGCTGACCACCTGGAAGTGGTTGAGGTGCAGGTGGACCGGGTGGTGGAAGTCGCTGATGAACCGCCACACCTCGGTCGTGCCGAGGCGGGGGCGGGCCAGGTAGCGTCCGGGCCGGTAGGCGTCGCCGTTGATGGTCCAGCCGCTCGGCGATTTCTGGAAGACGAAGCTGCGGGTGGCCACGGCCCGGTGCGGGTCCAGGGCGGCGACGGCCGACAGCTTCGCGGGGATGTGCGAGTCGTCGGACACCTTGCCTCCGCCGACGTCGAAGCGCATGACCTCGGCGGTACTGCCGCTGCCGAGGCCGTTGACCAGGCGGACCCTGGTGCCGGGCGCATAGCGGGAGAAGTCCACGACCACGTCGAAGCGCTCGGCCGGGGCGATGTCGATGCTGTCGTGCGCGAGCGGGCGCTCCAACAGCCCGCCGTCGCTGCCGATCTGCACCAGGCCACCACCGCCGGGCGGCTGGGGGTCCAGCGCCAGGCTGTAGCGGCGGGCGTTGGAACCGTTGAGTATGCGCAGCCGGTAGCGGGCCCGGTCCGCCTGCAGCACCGGCCAGGGCGCCCCGTTGACCAGGATCACGTCACCGAGCACGCCGTCCATGTAGGGGGTGGTGACGCCGGGGGTCCGCTGCGACTCGTCCAGCGCGGGGTACTGGAAACTGCCGTCGGCGGCGAAGGAGCGGTCGCAGATCATCAGCGGCAGGTCCCGTGCCCCCTGCGGCAGCGGCAGTGCCGCCTCCTCGTCGTCGGTGACGAGGTGGAACCCGGCCAGGCCCCGCCAGACGTTGGGGGCGGTGAAGCCCATGCGGTGGTCGTGGTACCAGAGGGTGGTGGCGCTCTGGTCGAGCGGATAGGTGTAGGTCTTCGAGCTCTGCCCGCCGCCCTTCCCGGTGGGCGCGGTCGTCCCGGCCATGCCCGGCATCCCGGGCGTGGCTCCGGCGGATCCACCGGCCGGGAGGATCAGGTCGGTCGGGTAGCCGTCGCTCTCGGTCGGGGTGTGTCCGCCGTGCAGGTGCACCACGGTCGGGTGCGGCAGCTGGTTGTCGTGGGTCACCACGGTGCGCCGACCGGACTTCGACACCAGCGTCGGACCGGGGAAGCAGCCCTGGTAGGTCCACGCCTCGGTGGTCAGCCCCGGGAGGATGCTCAGCAGCGCGGGGGCCTGGACGATCTGGTAGTAGTCGGTCGTCGCGTCGGTGCTGATCGGCTGCAGCACCTGCGGGACCGGCAGCCCCACCTGGAACGGGCGGGGCAGCGGCGCGCCGCTGGGCAGCAGCAACCCCGGCTGACCCGGCGACAGCAACCCGCCGAGGTAGGGCGCGGCAGCGGCCACGCCGCCGACACCGACCAGGGCGGCCGCACCCGCGCCGAGGAAGCCGCGACGGCTGAGCGAGCGGCTCACGCCTCGACCCCCACTGCCTCGTACACGGCCGTCTCGGCCACCGCCGCCTCGGGCGCAGCCGTCTCGGACGCCGCCGGGGCCGACCGACCGGGCAGCGGCGTCCGCCAGCCGATCACGGCGATCCACACCACCAGGGCGAGCACGGCTATCCCGAGCGGGATGTGGATGATCAGCACGCGCGCGAAGCCGAGCCCGATCTGTCCGCCGCAGAGCAGGAGGGTCACGCCGCAGAGCGCCGGGAGACTCCCCGGGCCGCGCCCCGGACGCCACATCAGCACGGCCGCGAGCAGCGACAGCAGGATCGCCCCGGCCAGGATCATGGCCGCGTTGCGGTGGGCGGCAAGCAGCGAGTAGTGCCCCTGCAGGAAGCCTCCGGCCAGCACCGGCTGCGCGCACGCCAGGACGGCGGCGGCGCTCGCCGCCCCACGGAACACCAACTGGGCCCAGCGGCCCACCCGCGAGTAGTTGTGATCGTCCATTCCCGGACGTTCCTTCCGTGATATTTTTGACCCCTGGAGAGATAGTCTCATATGAAACTGTCTCGTCTGAAGCCTATAGTGAGGGACCATGGACGCCAACCCCCTCCCCGCGCCCGCCACCATCGGGTTGCTGCTGCGGCAGGCGCATCGCCGCTCCGCCAAGGCCTTCGCCGAGAAGCTGCAGCCGCTGGGCCTGGAGAACCGCGAGGCAGGCCTGCTCATACAGATCGCACTGGCGGGCAATGCCACCCAGCGCCAGCTGATCGAGCTCTTCGGTACCGACAAGTCCACGATGGTGCGCACCATCGACGGGTTGGAGGCACGCGGCCTCGCCGTCCGGCGGCCGCACCCCGAGGACCGGCGCGCCCACGCGGTGGAGATCACCCCCGCCGGGCGCGCTCTGCTGGTGCATGTGCACGCCGCCGCCGCCGAGGCCGGCGCGGGGCTGATGTCCGGATTCACGCCGGCCGAACAGAAGCAGTTGCAGTCCCTGCTGGCCAGATACGTCAGCGGGGATCAGACGTAGCAGGACCGGATGCGGCCGCCGACCTCAGCGGCCGAGCGCGGCGGTCCTGGCGGCGCGGCCCGCGAAGACCGCCTCGCGGCGCTCCGCCATCTGCCGCAGCGCGTCCTTGCGGTCCCGCTTGGAGAGCCGGTCCAGGTAGAGCCGGCCGTTGAGGTGGTCGGTCTCGTGCTGCAGGCAGCGGGCGAAGTAGCCCCAGCCCTCGATCACCAGGGAGTTGCCGTCCTTGTCGAAGCCGCGCGCCACCGTACGGTCGGTGCGCGGGACCTCCATGTCGGCGCCGGGCACCGAGAGGCAGCCCTCGGCGTCCTCGATGAGCGTGCGGTGCGCCGGGTCCGGCTCGTCCAGGACCGGGTTGACCAGGTGTCCGACATGGCGGACACCGTCCTCGTCCAGGCAGTCGTAGACGAACAGCCGCAGGTCGACGTCGACCTGATTGGCCGCCAGACCCGCCCCCTCGGCGATGCGCATCGTCAGGAACATGTCGTCGATCAGCTTCGACAGCCCCGGGGTGCCGAACTCGGTGACCTCGCGGCAGGAGCGCCCGAGGATCTCCTCGCCGACCTCGGTCACCCGCAGGACCGAACCGCGGGCGGCCTCCGGCGGCAGGGCCGGGTAGGAGTCGACGGGCACACCCTGCACCCGCACCCGGCGGTCGACGGAACGGGAGGCGCGGTCTTGGCGGAGGGACGGCACGGCGGACATCACCTTTCGATACAACCGGGGCGGCTGATCCCAGGTCATTGTGCCCTACCGCAGCCGCCAGGGCAGCCGCTGCCCGGAGGCGAACGCCGCCTGGCCCTCGGCCAGGGACGCCGGGTCGTTGCCGACCTGGACCAGGGTCTTGCCGACGTCCAGCGCCTGGCGGTAGCCCAACTCCTGCGCGTACCACACGGCCCGCACCGTGGCCTGCACGGCGAGGGTCGGCTGCGCGGCGATGGCGGAGGCCACCCGCCCGGCGGCGGCGTGGAGTTCGGCGGCGGGCACGATCTCCTGCACCAGCCCGATCTGGTACGCGCGCTGCGCCGAGAGCCGCTCATGGGCGCCGGTCAGCTGCATCCGCATCACCTCGCCCAGCGGCATCCGCTGCAGCATCGCCATCGACTCGAACACCGAGGCCATGCCGTAGCTGGTGTGCGGGTCGAAGAAGGTGGCGTGGTCGGCGGCGATGATGAACTCGACCTGGCCGAGCAGGTAGAAGGCGCCGCCGCAGGCCATGCCGTTGACCGCGGCGATGACCGGCTTCCACAGGTCGCCCGCGGTCTTGGGGCTGATCCAGTCGCCCGGGTCGTCGAAGTGCAGCGGACTGCCGCCACGGGTGCCGATGGGCAGATCGGGGTCGGCCAGCGCGCCCCGGTCCACACCGGTGCAGAACGCCCGCTCCCCCGCGCCGGTCAGCACGACCACCCGCACCTCGTCGTCCTCACGCAACTCCCGCCACAGGGTGCGCAGTTCCTCCATCATCCGCGGATTGAAGGCGTTGTGGACCTCGGGGCGGTCCAGGGTCACCCAGGCCACATGCTCCTTCAGCTCACAGCCGATGGTGGTGAAGCTCTGCCGCACAGCGGGCCTCCTCTGGCTTTTCAAACGAGAACGCGTTCTACTCTTGCTCGGAGGGCCATCCTGCCCCTCCCCCCGCCCCACAGGAAGAGGCCCGGCATGAGAGAGCAGCGCCACGGACGGCGGATCATGATGACCCCGGACGAACGGGACGCGTTCCTCGCCGCCCAGCGGACCTGCCGCGCCGCCACGGTCTCCGCCGACGGCCGCCCGCACGCCACCCCGCTCTGGTTCGCCTGGGACGGCTCGGCCCTGTGGCTGTACTCGATCACCCGCAGCCGCCGCTGGGCCGAGCTGGCCGCGGACCCGAGGATCGCGGTGGTGGTCGACGCCGGAGAGGACTACGGGGAGCTGTGCGGCGTCGAGCTGACCGGAGACGTCGAGCCCGTGGGCGAGACTCCCAGGACCGGCCTCGCCTGCCCGGATCTGGAAGTACCGGAGAAGATCTTCGCCGCGAAGTACGGCTTCGGCGAGACGATGTTCCACGACGGCCGACACGCCTGGCTGCGCCTGTCCCCGCAGACCCTCACCAGCTGGGACTTCCGCAAACTGGGCGGCGATTTCTCCAGGTAACGCAGGTCACAGCACTGATCGGAGGTCCATCTGAAACGATGGGCGGATGGTGGACGCGACCGGAGTGACCGAACAGCAGCCCAGTGCCATTGCAGGTTTCGTCGACCTGCTGAGCCTGGACGAGATCGACCTCAACCTCTTCCGGGGCTGGTGCCACGCCGGCGCCCCGCTGCGGGCCTTCGGCGGACAGGTCGCCGCCCAGGCACTGGTCGCGGCGGGCAGGACGGTCGATCCCGGACGGGCGGTGCACTCCCTGCACGGCTACTTCATGCGGCCGGGCGACCCGCGCCGCCCCCTGGTCTACGAGGTGGAGCGGCTGCGCGACGGCCACTCCTACGCCACCCGCAGGGTGACCGCGATCCAGAACGGGGAGGCGGTGTTCACGCTCTCGGCCTCGTTCAAGGTGCCCGAGGGCGGCCCCGAGCGGCAGCGCGTGATGCCGCCGCTCCCCGACCCGGAGCGGCTGCCCGACCCCTACGCCAACTGGGCGGAGGGCGGCGGTTCGGAGAACTACTGGTCGACGACCGGCAGGCTCACCCTGGACATGCGCATCGTGCCGCAGGGCTCGGAGACGCTGCCGCACCGCCAGTCCGGGGTGGAGGAGCAGTTCGTCTGGCTCAAGTCCGCCTCCCCGCTGCCCGGCGACGACCCGCTGCTGCACACCTGCGCCCTCGCCTACCTCTCCGACCTGACGCTGGCCTCGACCGCGGCCATGCACCTACAGCTGCCCCGCGCCGAGCGCAAGGGACCCGCGACGATCAACCTGGCCTCGCTGGACCACGCGATGTGGTTCCACCGGCCGTTCCGCGCCGACGAGTGGCTGCTGTTCGCACAGCGCAGCCCCAGCGCCTCGGACGGCCGCGGGCTGGCCCAGGGCGAGTTCTACACGCGCGACGGCCGACTCGTCGCCTCGGTGATGCAGGAGGCCCTGGTCCGCGAGCGGCGCCGCCCGGCCGCCGAATGAGCTGAACCGGCCGGCCGGTTGCCGCGTATCCCCTCCCGACAGTGGACACCTGGCAGTCCATCACCGGCAATCCCGGGAGTTACTCATGACCATGGAACCGTCGACCGACCGCACCCACGTCCCCGCTCCGGCGCGGCGCGCCGTCCTCGCGGGTGCGGGGATCGCGGGCGCAGCCGTCGTGCTCACCGCGTGCAGCTCCGGCGGCAGCGGGGGCTCCGGCGACCCGTCCGGCGCGGCGGCCCCGCAGTCGTCCGCACCGAGCACCTCGGCTGCCGCCGGAGCGCCGCAGGCGCTGGGCGCGACCTCGGAGATACCGGTCGGCGGCGGCACGATCTTCAAGACCCAGAAGATCGTGGTGACCCAGCCCAGCTCCGGGGAGTTCAAGGCGTTCACCGCCATCTGCACCCACATGGGCTGCACCGTCTCGACCGTCTCCGGCGGCACCATCAACTGCCCCTGCCACGGCAGCCAGTACAGCATCGCCACCGGCGCGGTGGTCCGCGGGCCCGCCCCGCTGCCGCTGGCCCCGCAGTCCATCGCCGTGACCGACGGTGAGATCTCGCTCACGTGACGCCGCGATGAGAATCCGGTTCCACCGCCCTGGGCAGGCGTTCCGCAGGTGCAGCGGTCAGTTCATCTGATCACGTGTCATACACTTGCAACAGCATTCCCGGTACGATGATGCCGTGTCCAAGGTAGACCTGTCCCCACGGCCGGTCGAGGCAATGTCTCCCCGCCAGTTGGAACGCCGGAAGTACCTGATCAGGGCAGCGCTCGAACTCGTCTCCGAGATCGGCGTGGAACGCGTCCAGATGAAGCAGGTGAGCGAACGCTCGGGAGTCGCCCTGGGGACGACATACCGCTATTTCTCCTCCAAGGACCATCTGCTCGCCTCCGCCGTCTCCGACTGGCGCGGCAAGCTGATGGCGGACCTGGCCGCCGATCTGCGCGGGTCGCCCTCTCCCCCGGGGGCGACCGACCGGGTCGTCCGCTTCGTCCACCGGGGGATGCGCGCGTTCCAGCGCCAGCCCAACCTGGCGCACCTGCTGGTCTCGGTGACGGTCTCCACCGACCCCTTCGCCAGCGAGACGGTCGATGCCATGGCCAGCGCCGGCCGGGCCTCCCTGCTCGCGGTGATGCCGGAGGTCCCGGCCTCCGCGACCAAGGTGCTCCCCCAACTGATCGACGCCGCCTGGCACAACGAACTGGTCGCCTGGGTCACCGGGCGCACCACCCTCGCGGACGCCTTCGTGCATCTGGACGAGACCATCCGGCTGCTCCTCGCCCCCTACGTCCCGACCGTCTGAGAACCGTCGCCGCCGTTACTCCATCCCTCGTTTGCCGGGCGCCCAGAACGGCTTGACCACGACGGACCGACGCGGCCACCCCCGCTCGCGGACGAGGTGGCCGCGCACGGCCTGGCAGGTGCGAGCCTCGCCTGCCACATAGGCGACGCCGGGCCCGGATGGCAGGTCGAGTCCGGCGACGGCGCGGACGAGCCGCTGCGAGGAGGCCGCGCTCTCCTCGCCCCGGTAGATCCACTCGACGGCACCCTTCCGGATCCCAGGCAGGCGGTCCTCGGGGCCCCGCAGCTCGATCACACCGTGGACCTCGGCGCCGTCGCCGTCGCCGTCGAGGAAGCCGATCATGGAGACGAAGGGCACCATCGCCGTCTCCTCGCCGACGAACAGATGGTACGGCGCGTCCCGACGGACCAGCAGGTTCCCCTCCGGGCGGGAGAGGGCGACCTCCTGCCCCCTCTCGACCGTACGGGCCCAGCGGGCACCGGGTCCGTCACCCTCGTGGTCGAGGACACAGAGCTCGACCTCCCCCGCCTGCGGATCGGCGCTCAGCACCGAGTACGTGCGCCGCGTGAACGGGTCCCCGACCAGCACCCGCACCTGCTGCCCCGGCAAGGGGGTCACCCCCTCCAGCCCCGGTCCCCCGATCCGGATCGCCCGCATCGAGCGGGTGACCTGCCGTACCTGGCGGACGCTCCCGCGCAGCATGAAGCGCGACAGCAGCGATCCTCCCCTGACCCGACGTGTGCTGATCCCGGCGTCCGTGCTCATAGCGCCTCCCCGGATTACGACATATCGCAATAGCTCGCGTTCAGTCGACGATACGTCAACGCCCATGCCGGGAACAACGGCTCAAAGGGGCCCGTCGGCCGGGTGTTCCGACGGGCGTCGGGCCTCGACCGGGGCCGACTCCGCGTAGGCCTGGGCGACGGTGGCGCGGTCGAAGACCCGCCAGGTGGTGCCGGTCACCGCGACCGCGACCACGAAGGCCACCCAGTACGGCGCCGTCAGTCCGAAGCTGTTGGCGATCACCCCGCCGAGCAGGGCGCCCACGCAGTTGCCGCCGGCCGCGATGAACAGGTTGGTGCTGCCGACCCGGCCCAGCATGTGCGGGGGCGTCAGCCGTTGGCGCAGCGAGCCGCCGACGATGCTCCACAGCGAGCCGTGCACGCCGAAGACGAACAGCGCGAACCCGATGAGGTACGCGTTGCGCGAGGTGGCCAGCGTCAGGTGCAGGCCCGCCTCGATCAGCAGTCCGACGCGGATCGTCCAGGTCGCGGTGACCCAGGCCACCAGCCGGTCCCCGATGACCGACCCGAGGACGCCGCCGACCGCCATGCAGGTGAACAGCAGGCCGTAGCCGACCGAGCCGAGGTGCAGCCGCTCCTTGGCCAGCAGCACCAGGACCGCGACCGCCGCGGTGAGGGTCACGTTCAGCAGACCGATCAGGATCGCCATGGTCCGCAGCAGCCGCTGGCGCATCAGCCAGCGGAGGCCCTCGGAGATGTCCGCCCGGACCGAGCGCCTCGGCGCGGCGGTCCCGCCATCGCTCGCGCCCTCGCCGTCGTCGCGCGGCGACGCCCGGTAGGTCCCGCCGACCATGCCGATGAGGATCGCGCTGGCGGCGTAGGTACCGGCGTTGACGAAGAAGGGGCTGCTCGCCGCGACGACGAAGAGGAACCCGCCGAGCGGTCCCGCGATCATCTGCTCCGTCAGCATCGCGCCGCCGATCAGCCAGCCGTTGGCCCGCTCCAGCCGCGCCCGGGGCACCACGGCCGGGATCATCGCCTGGCTGGCTGAGCGGAAGACGATCTCGCCGGTGTTGACGACGAACAGCACGCTGTAGAGCAGGGCTGTGCTCGCGTGCCCGGTGACGATCGCCGCGGACAGCACGCCCATCGCGGCCACGCGTATCCAGTCCACCAGCACCATCAGCCGCCGCCGGTCGACGCGGTCCACGAGGACGCCACCGGGCAGCGCGAACAGCAGCCAGGGCAGCCAGGCCACGGCGGAGGCGGCGGAGACGATCAGTGGGCTGCTGGTGCGGGAGGCGATGAGCAGCGGGGCAGCGATCGTGGCCAGTCCACTGCCCAGGGCCGAGGTGGTACTCGCCGCCCAGAGTTTCGCGAATCGCCCGCCGAGTGGTTCCACACTGACCTGTGCCATATTCACCCCAAAGTCGGAGTACGGAAGCTACCAGCTACCGGACCCCGGCCTGCCACTGATTTATCCGAGGGGATGCCATGGACGAGTCCGTCTGGAACACCGTCGACGCGCTGGTCGCCTGGCTCGACCGGGGCAGTGACCTGCCCCCGGAGACCAAGACCATTCTGCAGATCCTCAAGATCACCGAGGAGGCCGGGGAGGTCGCCGAGGCGGTCATCGGCGCGACCGGGCAGAACCCGCGCAAGGGCCACTCCCACACCTGGGACGACGTCCAGAACGAGCTGTGCGACGTCATCGTCACGGCGATGGTCGCCCTCACCCGGGTGAACCCGGAGGCCCGGCAGGTCTTCGCGGCCAACCTGGACCGCATCGCCGCCCGCTCACTGGCGGGTTGAGGCCGCAGGCGGAGTGAAGCCGCTGCCGCCCCGACGGCGAGACGGGGCGGCAGCGGGGTCGGGGGGTCACCCGAAGGCGGGGATGACCTCGGTTCCGTAGACGTCGATGACGTCCTCGACGGCGTCGTGCATGGCGTAGACGGCGAACTGGTCCACGCCAAGACCGCGCAGCTGCTCCAGCCGCTCACGGTGCGCGGACACCGGGCCGATCAGGCAGAAGCGGTCCACGATCTCGTCGGGCACGAAGGCCGTGTCGGGGTTTCCGGCCCGGCCGTGGTGGCTGTAGTCGTAGCCCTGGCGGGCCTTGATGTAGTCGGTCAGGGCCTCCGGCACCAGCCCGGAGTGCTCGCCGTAGCGGGAGACCAGGTCGGCGACATGGTTGCCGACCATGCCGCCGAACCAGCGGCACTGCTCGCGGGCGTGGGCCAGCTGCTCCTCGCTGCCGTCGGTGACATAGGCCGGGGCGGCGACGCAGATCCTGACCGAGGCGGGGTCGCGCCCGGCCTCCTCCGCCGCCGTCCGCACGGCCTTGATCATCCACTCGGTGAGGTAGGGGTCGGCGAGCTGCAGGATGAAGCCGTCCGCCTGACGTCCGGTCAGCTCCAGGGCCTTGGGCCCGTAGGCGCCCATCCACACCGGGAGCGCCGCGCCCTCGCGCACCCAGGGGATGCGCATGGCCGTGCCGTCGATCTCGACCTCGCGGCCCTCGGCGAGCTCCTTGACGGCGTGCATCGCCTCGCCGAGCCGCGCGAGCGTGGCCGGTCTGCGCCCGGCGACGCGCATCGCGGAGTCGCCGCGGCCGATGCCGCAGACGGTCCGGTTGCCGTGCATGTCGTTGAGGGTCGCGAACAGCGAGGCGGTGACCTCCCAGCTGCGGGTGGACGGGTTGGTCACCATCGGGCCGACCGTCAGCCGCTCGGTCTCGGCCAGGATCTGGCTGTAGATGACAAAGGGTTCCTGCCACAGCACGACCGAGTCGAAGGTCCAGCCGTGGCTGAACCCGGCGCCCTCGGCCCGCTTCATCCGGTCGATGAGCAGCCGGGCGGGCGGGTCGGTCTGCAGGACGAGGCCGAAGTCCACGTGGGCTCCATTCCGTTGGAGGGGTGAGATCAGATCAGCGACTGCGTGGTGCCGCGCGGCAGGTAGGTGCCGTGGCCGGCCCGGCCCCGGTACTCGCCCTCCTCGATGACGGCGCTGCCGCGCGACAGCACCGTCCGGGCCCTGCCGGTGACCTGCTTGCCCTCGTACGCCGAGTAGTCGACGTTCATGTGGTGGGTGGCGGCGGACATGGTGTAGCGCTCGTGCGGGTCGAAGATGACGATGTCGGCGTCCGCACCGGGGCTGATGGTGCCCTTGCGCGGATACAGGCCGAACATCCGCGCGGGCGCGGCGCAGGCGAGGTCGATCCAGCGGCGGCGGGAGATGTGGCCGTCCAGAACCGCCTGGTGCAGCAGGTCCATCCGGTTCTCGACCCCGGGCAGCCCGTTGGGGATCTTGGAGAAGTCGCCCCGGCCCAGCTCCTTCTGCCCGCTGAAGCAGAACGGGCAGTGGTCGGTGGAGACCACCGACAGGTCGTTGGTGCGCAGCCCGCGCCAGAGCGCGGCCTGGTGCTCCCGCGGGCGCAGCGGGGTGCTGCAGACGTACTTCGCGCCCTCGAAGCCGTCGGCTCCCTGCTCGGCGAGGTTGTCGGTGGAGAGGAACAGGTACTGCGGGCAGGTCTCGCCGAAGACATTGAGCCCGAGGTCGCGGGCCTGGGCGATCTCGGCGACGGCCTGCTCGGCGGAGACATGGACGATGTAGAGCGGGGCGCCGCCGGCCACCCGGGCGAGCTGGATCGCGCGGTGGGTGGCCTCGGCCTCCAGCAGTTCGCGGCGGACCTCGCCGTGGTAGCGGGGGTCGGTGCGGCCGGCGGCCAGCGCCTGTTCGACCAGCACGTCGATGGCGATGCCGTTCTCGGCGTGCATCATGATCAGCCCGCCGTTGCCACCCGCACGCTGCATGGCGCGCAGGATGCGGCCGTCGTCGCTGTAGAAGACGCCGGGGTAGGCCATGAACAGCTTGAAGGAGGTGACGCCCTCCTCGATGAGGACGTCCATCTCCTTCAGCGTGTGCTCGGTGACATCCGACATGATCATGTGGAGGCCGTAGTCGATGGCGCAGTTGCCCTCGGCCTTGGCGTGCCAGGTGTCCAGGCCGTCGCGCAGTGAGCGGCCGACGGACTGCACCGCGAAGTCGACGACGGTGGTGGTCCCGCCCCAGGCGGCGGCCCGGGTGCCGGTCTCGAAGGTGTCCGAGGCGGCGGTGCCGCCGAAGGGCAGCTCCATATGGGTGTGGGCGTCGACCCCGCCGGGGATGACGTAGCGCCCGGTGGCGTCGTAGGCGGTGTCGGCGGTCCAGGACCCGGCGGCGTCGCTGCCGGTGGCGGCGAGGGCGACGACGCGTTCTCCCTCGATCAGGACGTCGGCGTGGACCTCCTCGGCCGCGGTGATGACGAGGCCGTTGCGGATGACCGTTCGGCGGTGGGGACTCACTGCTTCTCCTCCAGGGCCCGGAGTTGTTCCTGTGCGCGGCGCAGCGCCTCGATGAGCAGGTCGGCGCCCTCGGTCGCTTCAGTGGTGGTCAGGGAGAGCGGTGGCGCGATGCGCAGGACGTTGCCCTGCGGGCCGCCCTTGCCGATCAGCAGCCCCAGCTCCCTGGCGTGTTCGAGGGTGAACGCGGCGGCGGGTGCCGAGGGCGCTCCGGTCCTGTCCACCAGTTCGACGCCGATCATCAGCCCGCGTCCGCGCACCTCCCTGACCACCGGCAGCTCCGCCGACCGCAGGCAGGACGTGATCAGCGCCCCGGTGCGGCGGGCATTGGCCTGCAGGTCGTGGTCGAGCAGGTAGCGCAGGTTGGCGAGGGCGCCCGCAGTGGTGATCGGGCTGCCGCCGAAGGTGGAGATGGAGTTCGCGCCCAGGCTGTCCATCACCTCGGCCCGAGCGACCACCCCGCCCATGGACAGGCCGTTGCCGATGCCCTTGGCGAAGGTCAGCATGTCCGGCGGACCGGCCTCGCCGTGGGCCTGCCAGCCCCAGAAGTGGTCGCCGGTGCGGCCCCAGCCGGTCTGCACCTCGTCGGAGATCCAAAGGATGCCGTGCCGGTCGAGCACCCGCTTGAAGGCGGCGAACAGCCCGTCGGGCCCGTGGGTGAAGCCGCCGACGCCCTGGACCGGCTCGGCGATCAGCGCCGCGACCTGGCCGCCGACCTGGCCGAGCAGGTCCTCCAGGTCCTCGGTGCAGGCGGCGATGAAGTCGGCGTCCGACAGCTGGGCGAAGGGCCCGCGGGTGCGCACGCCGCCGTGGACGTAGAGGGTCTGCAGCGGGGACAGGCTGGTCGGCGACCAGGCGCTGTTGCCGGTGATGCCGACCGTGGTGAACGAGCGCCCGTGGTAACTGTTGCGCATCGCCAGCACCTGGTTGGAGCGGCGGTGCGCGGTCGCCAGCAGCAGGGCGGCGTCATTGGCCTCGGTGCCGGAGGTGGTGAAGAAGACCTTGGCGTCGGGGATCCCGGACAGCTCGGCGATCTGCTCGGCCAGCTCGACCATGGGGGTGGACAGGTAGAGCGTGGAGGTGTGCAGGATCCGGGCGGCCTGGTCGGCGACGGCCCTGGTGACCTCCGGCAGCGCATGGGCGGTCATGGTGGTGAGGATGCCGCCGAAGAAGTCCAGGTAGCGCCGCCCCTGGGAGTCCCAGACATGGCGTCCCTCGCCGTGGGTGAGCTCGATGGGGTCGTCGTAGTAGAGGGCCAGCCAGGCCGGGGTGACGGCCCGGTGACGGCGGATCAGTTCGTGCATGATGGCAGCCCCTCCCGGCTCAGGCCTCGGCCAGCGGTCCGTAGGCGTCGGGGCGGCGGTCACGGTAGAAGGCCCACTGGTGGCGCACCTCTTCGATCAGGCCGAAGTCGAGGTCGCGCACCACGAGCTCCTCCTCCTTGTCGGAGGCGACCTCGCCGACGAACTGGCCGCGCGGGTTCACGAAGTAGCTGGTGCCGTAGAAGTCGTTGTCGCCGTACTCCTCGGTGCCGACCCGGTTGATGGCCGCGACGAAGTACTCGTTGGCGACGGCGGCGGCCGGCTGCTCCAGCTGCCACAGGTAGGCGGAGAGGCCGCGGCTGGTCGCGGAGGGGTTGTAGACCAGCTGCGCCCCGGCCAGGCCCAGCGCGCGCCAGCCCTCGGGGAAGTGCCGGTCGTAGCAGATGTAGACCCCGATCCGGCCCACGGCGGTGTCGAACACCGGCCAGCCGAGGTTGCCCGGCTTGAAGTAGAACTTCTCCCAGAAGCCCTTGACCTGCGGGATGTGGTGCTTGCGGTACTTGCCCAGGTAGCTGCCGTCGGCGTCGATCACAGCGGCGGTGTTGTAGTACACGCCCGGCTGCTCGACCTCGTACACCGGGACCACCATGACCATGCCCAACTCGCGGGCCAGGGCCTGCATCCGGGTCACGGTGGGGCCCTCGGGCACGGCTTCGGCCCAGCGGTAGTGCTCCTCCTCCTGCACCTGGCAGAAGTAGGGGGCGTTGAAGACCTCCTGGAAGCCGATGACCTTCGCGCCCTGCGCCGCGGCCTCGCGGGCGTAGCGCTCATGCAGGTCGATCATCGACTCGCTGTCGCCCGTCCACCTGGTCTGGACGAGTGCGGCGCGCACGATCTGCGCCGTACCGGTATTGCTGATGACGTTTCCGCTGGCGGTTTCCGACATGACTCACCCTCACCCTCGTCCGGGCACAGGCCCGGTAGGTCCGGACGGCGTCCTGTACAGGCACGTCGATCTACGTGCGTAGAACGTAGATCGTGAATGCCGTGCGTGGCAATACATCCGCCGTAACGCGGTGAAGACAGTCAGGTTTCCCCGCGCGGGGAAAGATCACTCCAATGGGCGATCGGACCAGAGCGAGGCCACGATCGCCCTGACCGACGCGGCGAACAGCCGGTCCGGGTCCGGCGGGGCGGCCAGCGCACCGGCCAGCGCCGGGTCCTGCTCGGCGGTCTCGGCGTCCCACAACTCGGGCTCGCCCGGGTGCTGCTGCGGCGCACGCTCGCGGTTGCGCTCCACCAGCACGAAGCCGATCACCTGGAACTGCAGCGCCCGCACCGCCTCCGCCGCCCGCTCGCCGCGGAGTCCCGCGGCATGCGCCTCGTGCACCAGGGCGCGCTGTGCCGGGAGCATCATCAGCTCGGTCAGGCCCCGTTCGTGGACCAGCGCGATCAGGTGCGGGCGGGCGCGCAGCTTGCGGCGCAGCGCCAGCGCCACCGACTCGGCGCGCAGCGCGGGGGTCGCGCCGGTCGCCCGGATCTGCCCCATCTCCCGCACCGTGCGCGCCACCAACTCGTCCAGCAGCGCCTCGCGGTTGCCGACGTGGTAGTAGATCGCGGTGACCGCCGCGCCCAGCTCGGCGGCCAGCTTGCGCATGGTCAGCGCCTGCGGCCCCTGCTGCCGGACGAGCTCGGCGGCGGCCGCGACCACCTTCTCCCGGGTGAGCTGATGTTCCGTCACTTTGCCTTGCCTCTCGGCGAATCAATCCGGTGCACGTGTCTTTACCCTTCGAGCCCAACGGAGTAACAGTGTTACAGAGAACAGCCCGAGAAGAAGGCGGTACCACCATGGCGTCACGCGTACGTTACGGCCCGCGCTCCGAGGCCGACATCCGGGCGGCGAAGAGCAACCGCGCCGTCCTGCCCGACATCTGGTCCACCGGGGTGGTGGCGGTCTACGAGTGCGACCCCGACCTGGTCGCACAGGTCCTTCCGCCGCCCCTGAAGCCCGCCGAACGGGCCCTGGTGCGGGTGAACATCAGTCAGGTCGACCTCTTCGGAACCCCGTTGGGCGCCGGGGTGTTCTCGGTCAGCGCCCAGCACGGCCCGCACACCGGCTGGTACCCGCTGGTCATGCCGATGACCACCGAGCGCGCACTGATCGGCGGCCGGGAGGTCTTCGGCGAACCCAAGAAGCTCGGCGAGGTCGGCGTCGAGCGCGACGGCGACCGGGTCACCGCCACACTGACCCGGCACGGCATCCGCTTCGTCGAGGTGCGCGGCCGGGTCACCGGCGAGCTGCCGCTGCCCGAGCCGGTGGAGAAGCTGGACTTCTACTTCAAGTTCCTGCCGGCCGTGGACGGCGAGGGCTTCGACCTGGAGCCGGTCCTGGTGCACTGCACCCGCAACGAGCGGGTCCGCAAACTGGAGGCCATCGACGGCGAGGTGATCCTGCGGGAGTCCCCGTTCGACCCGGTCGCCGACCTGCCGGTGCGCCGGCTGCTGGAGATCACCATCGGCGAGAAGACCTCCGACCAGCGCGGACGCGTGGTCGAACGGGTCAGCGCGCAGGCCCTGCTGCCCTACATCCACCAGCGCTACGACGACGCCCAGCAGGTCCTGGACGCCCCGGCCACGCCCGCGGAGGCCTGAGATGGAGCTGCTACCGGGACAGGTCGCCGTCGTCACCGGCGCGGCCGGCGGCATCGGCCTCGCCATGGCGCAGCGCTTCGCCGCCGAGGGACTGAAGGTCGTCCTCGCCGACGTCGAGGAACCCGCCCTGGACAAGGCCGTCGCCGGACTGCGCGAGAGCGGCGCGGAGGCCATCGGCCGGGTCACCGACGTCTCCGAGCGCGACAGCGTCGACGCGCTCGCGGACGCGGCCTACCGCGCCTACGGCGCGGTGCACGTGCTCTGCAACAACGCCGGGGTCGGCTCCGGCGCCGAGGGCCGGATGTGGGAGCACGAGCCCAACGACTGGAAGTGGGCCTTCGCGGTCAACGTCTGGGGCGTCTTCCACGGCATCCAGGCGTTCGTCCCCCGGATGCTGGCGGGCGGGGCCCCCGGCCACCTGGTCAACACCTCGTCCTCGGACGGCGGCATCGCGCCGCTCCCCACCGCCTCCGTGTACGCGGTCACCAAGTCCGCCGTGGTCACCATGACCGAGTCGCTCTACGCGCACCTGCGCGCCGAGCGCGCCCCGATCGGCGCCTCGGTGCTGTTCCCCGGACCGCACATGCTGCGCACCGGGCTGTGGGAGTCGCACCGCAACCGCCCCGACCGCTACGCCAAGGAACGCCCGCGCCGCACCCCCTACCGCAGCCTGGCCCAGTGGGAGGCCGCGATGGAGGCGGCGGGGCAGCAGATCGAGTTCACCCCGGTCGAGGACGTCGCCGGGGTCGTGGTGGACGGCATCCGCGCCGACCGGTTCTGGATGCTGCCGCCGAGCGAGCACAGCGACCGGCAGATCCGGGCCCGCTCGCAGTCGATGCTGGACCGCAGCAACCCCGCCTACCTGGAGCACTTCATCCTGGAGGACAAGTAATGAGCACCTACGAGGACCCCTACCTGGTGGTCTCCTCGGACTGCCACGCCGGGCTGCCCACCGAGCAGTACCGGCCCTACCTGGAATCCGCCCACCACCGCGCCTTCGACGAGTTCCTGGCCCAGGCCGCCCACCGGCGCGAGGAGGCCACCAGACTCGGGGTGCGCAACGAGGCCTTCGCGCAGAAGTGGTTCGAGGACCACGAGGAGGGGCTGCGCGGCGGCTACGAGGCAGCGCAGCGCGACAAGGAGCTGGACGGCGACGGTGTCGCCGCCGAGGTGGTCTTCCCCGACGCGGACGCCGTGGACAGCACCACCGCCGCGCCCTTCGGCGTGGGCCTGGGGCTGAGCGGGGACCAGGACCCGGTGCTGGGCATGGCCGGAGCGAAGGCGCACAACCGCTGGCTCGCGGAGTTCATCGCGGACGGGGCCAACCCGGAACGGCGCTGCGGGGTCGGGCTGCTGCCGATCACCGGGGACACCGACCTGGTGGTCGCCGAGGTGCGGCGGGCGCACGCGTCCGGCCTGGGCGCGGTGATGATCCCGTCGATGTGGGTCGACAAAGCCCCCTACCACGACCGCCGTTACGACCCGGTGTGGGCGGTGTGCCAGGAGCTGCGGATGCCGGTGGTCACCCACTCGGGTGCGGCCCCGCGCCACGAGTACGGCGACCACCTGGGCATCTACGTCACCGAGGTGACCTTCTGGCCGTCCCGTCCGCTGTGGTTCCTGCTGTGGTCGGGCGTGTTCGAGCGCTTCCCCGGGCTGCGTTTCGGCGTCGCCGAATCGGGCTGCTGGTGGCTGCCCAACCTGCTGTGGTTCATGGACCGGCTCTACCTGGGCGCGCACGGCGGAAAGAAGCTGTCGCCGTTCTCGGAGCTGACGATGGCTCCGAGTGCCTATGTCGACCGCAACTGCTTCATCGCGGCGACCAACACCAAACGGCGCGAGCTGGCGCAGCGCTACGAGATCGGCGTCGGCAACATCTGCTGGGGCAGCGACTACCCGCACCCGGAAGGCACCTGGCCGAACACCCGGCAGTGGATGCGCACCACCTTCCACGACGTGCCGATCGCCGAGACCCGGCAGATGCTGGGCCTGTCCTGCGCCGAGGTGTTCGGCTTCGACCTGGAGAAGCTGGCGCCGATCGCCCGCAGGATCGGACCGACGCCCGCCGAGCTGGGCCAGCCGCAGGACCAGAGCGCGGTGGAGGCGGCCTGGGCCCCGGCCCGCGAGGTCGGCCGGCACTGGCTCACCGGCAAGGACTTCCCTTTCATCGGCACCGCGGTACCGACGGAGGGGGTGACCCTGTGACCTCGACCCCCGATGCGCCCGAGCGCTACACCGTCATCTCCGCCGACTGCCACGCCGGAGCCGAACTGCACGACTACCGCCCCTACTTGGCCGCCGAGCACCACGAGGCGTTCGACGCCTGGGCGGCCGACTACATCAACCCCTACACCGACCTGATGGCCCCCGAGGCCGAACGCAACTGGGACTCGGGCCGCCGGCTGGCCGAGCTGGAGCAGGACGGCATCGTCGCCGAGGTGGTGTTCCCCAACACCGTCCCGCCGTTCTACCCAAGCGCCTCGCTGACGGCCAATCAGCCCTCCGCCGAGGAGTTCGAGCTGCGCTGGGCCGGACTGCAGGCCCACAACCGCTGGATGGTGGACTTCTGCGCCCAGGCCCCCGGCCGCCGCGCCGGGACCTTCCAGATCCTGCTGAACGACATGGACGAGGCGGTGGCCGAGGTCCGCCGCTGCCACGCGGCGGGGCTGACCGGCGGCGTGGTGCTGCCGGGCGTGCCGCCGGGCTCGCCCGTCCCCGAGCTGTACTCCGCCGCATACGACCCGCTCTGGGCGGTCTGCGCGGAGCTGGGCGTGCCGGTCAACCACCACGGCGGTTCGGCCAGCCCGCAGTTGAGCACGGAGCCCGCCGGGCGGGCCGTGTTCATGGTGGAGACCACCTGGTTCTCGCACCGGGCCCTGTGGCACCTGATCTTCGGCGGCGCGTTCCGCAGGCACCCGGAGCTCAAGCTGGTGCTCACCGAGCAGGGCGCCGGGTGGATCCCCGGCGTCCTGGACATGCTGGACTACTACCACCAGCGCCTGGTCGGCGCGGCCACCCGCGCCGCCACGGCGGAGTCGAAGTTCGGCGCGGGCCTGGCCGACTCGATGGGCGCGGGGCCGCGCGAGATCTGGAAGAACAACTGCTTCGTCGGTGCGAGCTTCATGCGCGCCCATGAGGTCCCGCTCCGGGACCGGATCGGCCTCGACAAGATCATGTGGGGCAGCGACTACCCCCACGACGAGGGCACCCATCCCTACACCACCGAGGCGCTGCGCACCGCGTACGCCGGTGTCCCGTACGACGAGGTCGCCGCCATGGTCGGCGGCAACGCGGCCCGGATCTACGGCTTCGACCTGCCCGCGCTGGACGCCCTGGCGGCCAAGGTCGGACCGCTGGTCACCGAGGTGGCCCAGCCCCTGCCCGCCCCGCCGCCGGGCGCGACCAGCCCCGCCTTCGCGGTCGGCGCCTCGGTCCGGGTCTGGTAGCCGCGGACCACGGTGGGGAACGCCGTCCTCACGAGCCGGACGGCGTTCCCCACCCTGATGTACCAGTCGGTAACAGCATCTATGCAGGGGCGATCCGACCTCGTAGGCTCCCGCCCATGCCGAACCTGCCCAATGCCGTGCTGTGGTCGATACCCGCCTTCGTGCTGCTGACCGTCATCGAGATCGTCTCCTTCCTCGTCCGCCCCGACGAGGACGAGCAGGGATACGCACAGAAGGACACCGCGACCAGCCTCACCATGGGCCTGGGCAGCCTGGTCACCAACCTGGGGTGGAAGATCCCGGCCTTCGCCCTCTACAACCTGGTCTACGCGGCGACCCCGCTGCGGATGTCGGTGCACTGGTGGACCACGGTGCCGCTGATGCTGCTCGGGCAGGACTTCTGCTACTACTGGTCGCACCGCAGCAACCACCGCGTGCGGCTGCTGTGGGCGCAGCACGTGGTGCACCACTCCAGCCGCAACTACAACCTGTCCACGGCACTGCGGCAGCCCTGGACCGACCTGTCCTTCGGCGTCTTCTACCTGCCGCTGGTCGCGCTGGGGGTCTCCCCCGCCGCCGTGGCCTTCTGCTCGTCGGTGAGCCTGGTCTACCAGTTCTGGATCCACACCGAGCGGATCGAGCGGCTGCCGCGCCCGTTCGAGTTCCTCTTCAACACGCCCTCCCACCACCGCGTCCACCACGCCTCGCAGGGCAGCTACCTGGACCGCAACTTCGGCGGGATCCTCATCGTCTGGGACCGGCTGTTCCGCTCCTTCACCCCGGAGACCGACCGCCCGGTCTACGGTCTGACCAAGAACATCACCACCTACAACCCGCTGCGCGTCGCCACCCACGAATACGCGGCGATCGGCCGCGACCTGGCCTCCGCCCGCACCTGGCGCGACCGCGCAGGCTACCTCTTCCGCGGCCCCGGCTGGCAGCCGACCGGAGCGAACGTCATCGAGGCGGCGGACGTGAAAGTCACCGCGTGACCCGAGCTCCGGGCCGCCTAACTGTCAGCAGGGACGGGCAGTTCATCAAGGTCAAGGGTGAACGTGCGCCCGTCAGCGAGGGCGATGCTCAGCTTGCCTGAGCCGTAACGACGCACCAGCGCCTCGTCGTAGTCCTCGGCGCTCGGCCTGGTGTGCACCACGACCTCCCGCTGGTACGGATCGACCACCAGGTAGATCGGGACGCCGTACCGGGCGTACTTCACGGTGCACTCGTCGTAGTCCTTGCGCACCGATGACGTCGAGACGACCTCTGCGATCAGCAGTACGTCCTCGAAGCTGTAGCGACGTCCTTCTCGCGCACTGCGCACCGGGACATGCTGCGCGTCCTCGCGGATGATCGCGAAGTCGGGGGCGGAGTTCTCGTCGGCCGGAAAGTCGATGTAGACATCCGAGATGGCCTTCGCCCGGCGCCCGAGCGCGGCCGCGGCGTCCAGTTGCATCGACTTGATGGTCGCGGAGTGCTCCTCGCTCTGCGGAGTCATGATCACCTTTCCATCAACGCCGAAGAACACCGTGTGCCCCTGGGGGAACTCCATGCGCTCTATCACGCTCGCGGCCATCGCTCCTCCTTCGTCAACAGTGCCCAGCCCGTGAAGTCCGACTCGGTGCTGGAAAAGGGAACGTGTCCAGCCTAGCGGGACACGCTCCCCTTTCCCGCGTCATCCGATGCTGTCGCTGGACAGGGGTGCCAGGCCGTGGTGTCGAGGACGAGCTCGCCGGCCTCGTCGTTGACGGCGAGCGGCGCAGGCTGGGGCCCGAAGGACCCCAGCCTGGGAACTTGTCCAGCTGAGCAGGACACGTTCCCCTTCCGGCGTGCCGCCGAGGACTGGAGGTCAGGGCTTGCGGGCGATGCCGACGGCGGCGAGGCGTAGGACGGGGTTGTCCTTGACGGAGGGGGTGTCCTCGTCCGGGCGCCACTCGCTGACGGTGACCACACCAGGATCGACCAGCTCCAGGCCGTCGAAGAAGGACGCGACCTCAGCCATGCTGCGGAACTGGCCTCGGCCGACGCCCGCGCGCAGCGCCGCCTCGGCGGCGACGGTGTCCTCGTCCGCCGACTCCTCGTGGGTGATGAGGTGGTGGATGAAGACATAGCTGCCGGAGGGCAGTGCGTCGACGAGTTCGCGGACCAGTTCGGCCGGCTTCTCCTCGTCCAGGATGTAGTGCAGGACGCCGACGAGGACCAGGCCGATCGGCTGGGTGACGTCGATGTGCTCGCGCAGTGCCGGGTCCGCGAGGAGGGCGCCGGGACGGCGCAGGTCGCCTTCGACCACGACCGTCTGTCTGTTCTCGGCGAGCAGCGCGCGGGCGTGGGTGAGCACGGCCGGGTCGTTGTCGACATAGACGACCTGGGTGAGCGGGTCGATCTGCTGGGCGATCTGGTGGACGTTGTCCGCCGTCGGCAACCCCGAGCCGATGTCGATGAGTTGGCGCAGCCCGGCCTCGTCCACGAGGTAGCGCACGCCGCGGCGCAGCACCGCGCGCTGCTGTCGAACGCCCAAGTGGACTGCGGGGAGCGCCTGTTCGATGCGGACGCCGACCGCCCGGTCGGGACCGAAGTTGTCCTTGCCACCGAGCAGATAGTCGTAGATGCGCGCTATGTTCGGCGCCGATTCGTAGTCCGACACTGGGGTCCTCCCTCTGTGCACCCGCCCCCGACAAGTGGATCATAGGGCCCCCGGGCGCCCTCCGGTCAGAGCGCCAGGTCGACGACCACCGGGGCGTGGTCCGAGGTGCCCTTGCCCTTGCGGGCCTCGCGGTCGACGTAGGCGTCGGAGACGGCCTCCACGAAGGGCTTGTTGCCGTAGGCCAGGTCGATGCGCATGCCCTTGTTCTTGGGGAAGGCCAGCGCGCGGTAGTCCCAGAAGGTGTAGGGGCGGTCGTACTTGAGCGCCCGGGGGAAGACGTCGGCGAGGCCGATGTCGCGCAGGTCGGCCAGGGCCGCCCGCTCGGCCGGGGTGACATGGGTGAGGCCCTCGAAGACCGCCGGGTCCCAGACGTCCTCGTCCGTCGGGGCGACATTGAAGTCGCCGAGGACGGCGAAGGGGCGCTCCCCGGCCGTGTCCGCCAGGACCGCCTCCCGCAGGGCCGCGAACCACTGCAGCTTGTAGGCGTAGTGCGGGTGGTCGACCTCGCGGCCGTTCGGCACATAGACCGACCAGACCCGGACCGGGCCGCAGGTCGCGGCGATCGCCCGGGGCTCCAGCTCGGGCTCGGGCGCGATCAGGGCGTCCTCCGCTCCGGCGTCCTCAGCGAGGAAGCCCGGCTGGCCGGGCAGCCCGCGCACGACCTCGTCCAGACCGATCCTGGACAGGATGGCCACGCCGTTCCAGCGCCCGGTGCCGTGCGCCTCGGTCTCGTAGCCGAGCTCGCGGACCGCCTCGTAGGGGAAGGCGTCCGTGGCGCACTTGAGCTCCTGCAGGCAGACCACGTCGGGGGAGGCAGAACCCAGCCATTCGAGCAGCTTGGGCAGCCGGGCGTTGACCGAGTTGATGTTCCAGGTGGCGACGCGAACGGTCATGGGTCGGCTCTTCCGTGCGAGGTCGGGCGGTCGCTCATAACCTACCGTCCGGCACCGACAACAGGGGGTCGCCCGAAGATCGCGCCGGGCCCGGGGGCACAATCAGTGAGCGGGTGTGACGGCCCGCTCGAATACTCGACGGAACGATGTGGTGTGACGTGCAACTGGCAGCGTCGGTGACGACGGCGGCGACGACCTACTCCGGGCCCCCGGCCTGGACCTTCGGACGGGTCTTCAGCGAGTGGCAGGTGGAACCTGTCGTGCTCGCCATCGTCGTCCTCGGGACCGCCGGCTATCTGTTCGGGATCACCCGGATGCGCCGCCGCGGGCTGTCCTGGGGCTTCGGACGGACGTCCGCCTTCCTGCTCGGCATGGCCCTGTGGGTGTTCACCGTCGACGCCGGTCTCGGCGTGTACGAGAAGGTGCTGTTCACCGACCGCGCGGTGCAGTCGGTGCTGCTGCTGATGATCGTCCCGCTGCTGCTGGCCATGGGCGCGCCGATCACCGTGCTGATCGAGGGCGGTCCCGAGCGCTTCCGCGAGCCGGTGCGGGCGGCGCTCAGGGGCAGGGTCTCCCAGGTCCTGATGTTCCCGCTGGTCTCCACGGTGCTGCTGATCATTCCGCCGTGGCTGCTGTACTTCAGCCCCTGGTACCTGCTGTCGCTCACCCACAGCGGCTACAACATCCTGTTCCATGTGGCCTTTGTGGCGTTCGGGCTGGCCTACTTCTGGCCCAGGCTGCAGATCGACCCGGTCGGGCGGCACTACCACCCCATGATCGGCGTGGTCATCACGGTGGCCGAAGTGATCTTCGATGCGGCGCTCGGCTTCATCCTGGTGTTCGGCTCGCACATGCTGGTGCCGCACTACTGGGCCGAGCTGCACCGCCCGTGGGGCATGTCGCCGCGCACCGACCAGTCCTGGGGCGGCGCCGTGCTCTGGGGCCTCGGCGACATCGCCGGGGTTCCGTTCCTGATCGCCCTGGTGATCCGCGTGGTCAAGGAGGAGCGGGTCCGCACGGTCGAGGTCGACCAGCAGCTGGACCACGAGGTCGCCGTGCAGCAACTGCGGCAGTCCGGCCCCCTGGACATCCCCGTGGATCAGGACACCATGCGCCCCTGGTGGCTGGACGACCCCAACCTGGCCCACCGCTACGGTGGCGGCGACCAGGACTGAGGGCGGCTATCCGCGCCCGTACTCCTGCTCCGCCTTCCAGAAGAAGACATAGCCCGCCAGGCCGACCAGCACCGACCAGACCACGATCGCCAGCCAGACATGGCGCGGCAGCAGGTCGGTGGTGACCGACTCCATCAGGGCGTAGCGCATCAGGTCGTTGAAGATCAGCGCCGGATTGAGGTTCAGCACGGTCGCCACCCAGCCCGGGGCGTGCGCGGTGAAACTGCTGACCGACCAGAACACACCCGACATGTACATCCAGGTGCGCAGGACGAAGGGCATCAGCTGCGCCATGTCCGTGGTCTTGGCGCCGATGCGGGCCATGATCATGGCAAGGCCGGCGTTGAACAGGGACTGCAGCAGCAGCACCGGGAGCACCAGCAGCCAGCGCGGGGTCACCGGCTCGCCGGTGACCAGGACGATCACGCCGAGGACGCCCATGGAGAAGATCAGCTGCTGCAGCTGGATCACGGTGAAGGCGATCGGCAGACAGGCCCGGGGGAAGTGCAGCGCCCGGATCAGGTGCAGGTTGTCGGAGATCGACCGGGTCCCGGCGAGCACCGCCGACTGGGTGAACTGGAAGACGAACACGCCGGTGCAGAGGTAGGCGATGAAGTTCTGGATGCCGCGGTTGGTGCCCAGCAGCAGGCCGAAGATCAGGTAGTAGACGGCCGCGTTCAGCAGCGGCGTCATCACCTGCCAGATCTGGCCCAGCCGCGCCGCCGTGTACATCGCCGTCAGCCGGGCGGTCGCGAAGGCGACGATGAAGTGCCGCCGCGACCACAGCTGCCTGGTGTACTCGGGCAGCGGCGGCCGCCGCCCGCTGACGGACAGTCCGAATTGCGCCGCCAGCTCCGCGCCGGTCGCCGCGCTGGGGCCGATCGGCGCCGACCCGGCGGCCACGCTGCCGTTGAACTCCATCACTCTCCGACGTTCTCACGGGAGAGGCGCCGCGGCAGCGTGGACACCGCCGACGGGCTCAGATCACCGGCGGGCGGCCCAGCCTGGTCATCCGCCAGACGGTGCGCCAGCGCATCGGACGGCGCGGGCCGCAGGGTGTGCGCCAGCCCTCGGCGAAGCCCGCGAACCAGGCCTTGCGCGCCTCGGCGGAGGGCCGCCGCGCGAGCGTGAGCAGCAGCCAGACGCCCAGGTACACCGGGACGAGCAGGGCCGGCAGGTTGCGCCGGGCCAGCCACACCCGGTTGCGGGCCACATTGTGGTTGTAGATCGCGTGCCGGCTCGGCGCGGTCTTCGGGTGGTGCAGCAGGATGTCCGCGCGGTACTCGATGCCCCAGCCGGCGTCCAGCGCCCGCCAGGCCAGGTCGGTCTCCTCATGACCGTAGAAGAACTCCCCGGGGAGCTGTCCGGCCTGGGCGAACACCTCGCTGCGGACGGCGCAGGCGCCGCCGAGGAAGGTGGTGACCTTCGAGGAGCGCATCGGGTCGGCGGCACGCAGCCGGGGCACGTGGCGGCGCTGGGTCTCCCCGCTCTCCGGGTCGGCGATGCGGAAGCTGACGATGCCCAGGTGCGGGTCGGCGGCGAAGGCCGCGCGCACCTTCTCGGCGTCGTCGTCCTGCGGGAGCAGCCCGTCGTCGTCCAGGAAGAGCACGGCGTCGACCTCGCTGCCGTTGTGCCCGAACGCCTCGATGCCGACGTTGCGCCCGCCCGGGATGCCGAGGTTCTCGTCCGTGCGGATGCCGCGCACGCCCTCGGGCAGCGGCGGCACCTCGACGCCGTTGGCCACGACGACGACCCCGACCGCCGGCCCGCGCTGCACGGCGACGGAGTCGAGCAGCGCCTTGAGCTCGACCGGACGGGTGCCCTGGGTGAGGACGACCGCGCCCAGCCGCAGTTGATCTGCCGTCACCCGGCTCACCTCAGCCGGCTGGAGAGGACGATGCTGAGCAGGTGCAGGACCGTCTGCAGCACCGCGATGGCGGCGAGCGCGGCGACGGCGATGCGGGTGAACAGCAGGTCGCCGTGGACGGTGTCGGCGATCCCGGCCGCGAGCATCACCAGGGACGCCTCGACGCCGCCGATCAGGCGGTGGAACTTGAGTCCGGCGGCCAGCTTGCGGGCCCTGGCCACGCCCGCGGCCCGGGGCACCGAGGCCGAGTCCTCGACCGCGGTGAGGCCGCGGCGGATCCGGGCGACGTCCACCAGGTCGGTCTCGGCCTTGATCAGGATCGCGCCGAGCGCGGCGACCGTGCCCAGGAAGGCCCACATCCAGGCCGGTCCGCCGTGCTGCTCGAACAGGTCGGCGGCGCGCATCCCGGCGCCGGTGAGCAGGGCGGCCTCGGAGAGGTAGTGGCCGACCCGGTCGAGGTAGACGCCGGTGGTGGAGGTCTGCTTGCGCCAGCGGGCGAGCTCCCCGTCGACGCAGTCCAGGCCGAGGTACACCTGGATCAGCAGGGCGGCGAGGACCGCCCCGGCCAGGCCGGGGATCAGCAGGGCGGCGCCGCCGAGGACGCCGGTGACCATCATCAGATAGGTCAGCTGGTTGGGGCTGACCGGCGCGTCGATCAGGTGCCGGGTGACCCGGGAGGAGATCCGGCGCATGTAGAGGCGCCCGGCCCAGTGCTCTCCCGACCGGCGTTCGAGCATGCCTTCGGGGTGGGCGACGGCGCGGAACTCCGCGAGCGTGGGCTTGCCGCCCTGGCGCTGGTGGGACTCAGGAGCAGGTGCTGACGTGTTTGGCATAGTCGGTGTACGCGTCCCGGATGGCTGGGGTGTCGAGGTCGAGGTGCTCCAGGATGGTGAACCGTCCTGGGCGGGTCTGTGGAGCGTAGTGCACCGCGGCGACGAACTCCTCGTCGCTGAAACCGATCTGCTTCGCCGTCACCGGCAGCCGGTGCCGGCTGAGGACATCGGCCATCTGCAGGGACAGTTCCAGGTCGCCGCGCAGATAGGTGGCGAAGGCCGCCCCGAGGCCGCACTGCTCGCCGTGCTGGGCGGCGCGGGTGGGGTAGAGGATGTCGAGCGCGTGGTTGATCTCGTGGCAGGCGCCGCTGGAGGGGCGGGTGCTGCCGGCCACGTTCATCGAGATCCCGGACAGTACCAGCGACTCGGCGAGGGCGGTCAGCAGGCTGTCGTCGGCGATGGTGCCGGGGTGGCGCAGCATCAGCTCGCCCGCGCTGCGGGCCATGGCCACGGCCAGGCCGTCGACCTCCTCCCCGGTCACGTCCTTGGACAGCTCCCAGTCGGCGCAGGCGGAGATGTTGGAGATGATGTCGCCGATGCCGGCGGCGACGAAGCGGCCCGGGGCCTGGCGGATCACGTCGAGGTCGACGATCAGGCCGATGGGGCTGGGCACCCCGTAGGAGCCGCGGCCGGCGTCGTTGTCCAGGGTGGACACCGGCGAGCACAGGCCGTCGTGGGCGAGGTTGGTCGCCACGGCCACCACCGGCAGGCCGACCCGGGCCGCGGCGTACTTGGCCGCGTCGATGATCTTGCCGCCGCCGAGGCCGACGACCGCGTCGTAGTGCCCGTCCCGCATCTGGTCGGCCAGGCGCACCGCGGAGTCCAGGGTGCCGTCGGGCACGGAGTACCAGTCGGCGCCGGGGAGCAGCGGGGCGAGCCGTTCGCGCAGGGCCGCGCCGGACCCGCTGCTGATCGCAACGGCGATCCGTCCCGAGGCGGAGATCCGGCGGTCGGCGAGCACCGACTGCAGATCGTCCAGCGCTCCGGCGCGGATGTCGACGACCAGGGGCGAGGGGACCAGCCGGGTCAGTACTGGCACGCGATCTCCCTGCCCTTGGCGAGGTCGTCGTGGTTGTCGATCTCGACCCAGGACACCTCGCCGATGGGCTGCACGTCCACGCGCTGCCCGCGGTTCACCATCTCCTGGTAGCCGTCCTCGTAGTACAGCTGCGGGTCGCGCTCGAAGGTGGCCTGCAGCGCGGAGGCGAGGTCGTCGGCGGCGGACGGGTTGATCACGGTGAGACCGATGTACTCGCCAGTGGCCTCGGACGGGTCCATCAGCTTGGTGATGCGGCGCATGCCGAGCGCGGGGTCGACGACGACCTTCATCTCCTCGTCGGCGAGCTTCTTGACCGTGTCCAGGGCCAGCAGGATGCCGGGGGCGGTGCCCTCGGCGGTGAGCCGGGCGTTGGCGTCCAGCATGGTGCGCTGCACGGAGGCCGGGTGCACGGTGTCGCCGTTGGCGAGCAGCAGGCCCTCGCTGAACAGCGAGCGGGCGCACCACAGCGAGTAGGCGTTGTTCCACTCCTCGGCCTTGTCGTTGTCGACCAGGTGCAGGGTGAGCCCGTACTGCTGCTCGAGCGCGGCCTTGCGCTCGTAGACGGCCTCGGCCCGGTAGCCGACCACGATGGCGACGTCCGTCATACCGACCTCGGCGAAGTTGCCGAGCGTCAGGTCGAGGATGGTCCGGTCACCGTCCACCGGCACCAGCGCCTTGGGCAGGGTGTCGGTGTAGGGGCGCAGACGGCGTCCGGCGCCAGCCGCCAGAACGAGGCCGATCATGGAGTGTCTCACTCTCTTTACGTCGTGCAAGGGTGCGGAGCATACGGGGCTTCACCCGCGATCGTAGGCGAATGCGGAGGTGGGACCGCAAACGGGGAGTAGGTCGGGGCGTACAGCTCGGGGTGGCGTGTACGTACGGCAGACTGTTTGCAGTCATGACCGGCAGCCACGAGCCCGGCAGTCACGAGCCGAAAGGTCCTTCATGCCGACCAGCGAACCGACAACCCTGGCCGCTCCCGCTTCCGCACCGTCTGCACCCTCCGCACCGTCCTCCCCTTCCGAGCCCGAGATCCTGCTGGAACTGGTCGACACCGAGGGCCGCACCATCGGGACGGCGGAGAAGCTGTCCGCGCACCAGAGTCCCGGCCGGCTGCACCGCGCCTTCTCGGTGTTCCTCCTCGACCCCCGGGGCCGGATGCTGCTGCAGCAGCGCGCCCTCGGCAAGTACCACTCCCCCGGTGTCTGGTCGAACACCTGCTGCGGACATCCCTACCCGGGCGAGCCCCCGTTCGTCGCGGCGGCCCGGCGCACCGGCGAGGAGCTGGGCGCGGGCCCGGTACGCCTGCAGCAGGCCGGGACGGTGACCTACGAGCACCCGGACGAGGCGACCGGCCTGGTCGAGAAGGAGTACAACCACCTCTTCGTCGGGATCGCCGAAGCCGTGCAGCACCCGGATCCGGAGGAGGTCGCCGACACCGTCTTCGTCACCCCCGCCGAGCTGGCGGAGCTGCGCAGGACCAGGACCTTCTCGGTGTGGTTCGGCACGGTCCTGGACGCCGCGCTGCCGGCGATCCGCGAGCTCGCCCCGGATGCGGGCTGGTAAAGGGCCGGCAGCGGGAGGTAAGCGGGCGGGAAGCGCTCGGGCAGTGGAGGGGCGCCGGGTGGATGCCTCTTACCCTCGGGCACCTGCGCCATCCGTGAACGGATGGTGATCCGTCGCCGATGCGACCTCGACAATTCTTCAGCGGGGCACTTGTGACGTGGGGGAACGACAGGGCACCATGGCCTTCACCTGCTACTGACGGGTTCCTCGCAGTCGCCGGTGCTGTGCCTCTTGCCGTTGTTGTGACACTGCCCCCGCTGGAGGACCCCCTTGGCCCCCGCCTCCCGAGGGAATCTCAACGCTTTCTCACGTTATTCCCACTCCGCCCAAAGATCGCTGGGCGATGGTCAGGACATGAAGGTTCGCCGCCTGCCGATTCCGCTGGCCAGCGCCGTCCGCTGGCTGATGGCGGTTCTGGCCTGGCTGATCGTCATGGCCGTGGGCAGTTCCACGGCCGTGGCGCTCAACCCCTACGGCCTGGGCAGTTCCGGGACCGCGCCGGTGACCGCCGAGAACGCCCGGATAGGGGCGCTGTTCACCGGGGGCATCAGCAACGGCCACTTCTGCACCGCGAGCGTGGTCGACAGCCCCGGCGGTGACGTGATCATCACCGCCGCGCACTGCCTCTCCGGCGGCGCCGGCAGCACGGTGTTCGTCCCCGGCTACCGGGACGGCGACGCGCCCTACGGCGTGTGGCCGGTGGAGCACGTCGTCGAGAGCGTCAACTGGACCAGCGAGGAGGACCCCGACTACGACGTGGCA
>Ga0302314_10001809_pt1 | contig 40025 bp, 39 predicted proteins | sample III_Palsa_N2_3_FD_200533 | JGI IMG/M metagenome (GOLD analysis project Ga0302314, IMG submission 200533) | Peat permafrost microbial communities from Stordalen Mire near Abisko, Sweden - III_Palsa_N2_3 | ecosystem: Environmental > Terrestrial > Soil > Palsa > Peat permafrost | place: Sweden... | reverse complement strand
GCGGACCGCGCCGTCCCGGGAGCAGGTGCGGCTCCTGCGCGCGGCGGTCGAGGACACCCCTGCCACCCCCAACCGGCTCCTCGTCGACCTCCTCTACGGCTGCGGGCTCCGGGTGTCCGAGCCGCTGGAGTTGCGGGTCAAGGACGTCCTCTGGGACGAGGGCCCGCAGGGCCAGCTCGTCCTCCGCGGGGCGAAGGGCGGCAAGGACCGCCGGGTGCCGATCCCCCGGGGCTGCGTCGCCCCGCTCCGGCTGCAGCTGGACCGCGCCCGGCTCGCCTGGGAATGGGACCAGCGTTGCGCCCCGGCGGTCGGCGTCCCCCTCCCGTTTTCCCTCGCCCGGAAGTACCCGCGGGGGCCCCACCAGTGGCAGTGGTACTGGGTCTTCCCGGCCCAGGCCCCGTGCCGGGACCCGCGCAGCGGTGCGCGGGTCCGCTTCCACATCCTGGTCGACAGCCTCCAGCGCGGGGTGCAGCGGGCCGCGGCCCAGGCGGGGCTGGACGGCCTCATCACCCCGCACGTCCTGCGGCACGCCTATGCGACGCATTCCCGGGAGTCGCTGGACTCCCTGCGGGTGCTGCTGGGCCACTCGTCGCTCGAGACCACGGCGGGCTACCTGCACCCCGTGGTCGACCGGGCCAGCAACCCCCTGGACGAGCTCCTGGAGACCGCGCCGCCCCCCGCGCCCGCGAACCCTTCCGGGGTCAGCGCGCAATCCGGACCAGCGGGCTGACCGACCAGTCGTTGTGGCCCCCGCCCAGGAGGACGAAATGGGCCTGCGGGACCGAGGCCGCCAAACGTTGGGCGTGGGCCACGGGGATCACCTGGTCGCCGACCGCCCCATAGATGTCGAGGGGGCCCTGGTAGTGCCGGAGCGCGGCCCCGTTGTCCCAGGCGTCCTTCAGCATCAGGCGCGCGGGCAGGAGGGGCAGGTGCCCGGCCGCCACGTCCGCCAGGACGTCAAAGGGCACGACGAGCACGATCTTGTCGGGGGGCGGCTCCGCCGCGGCGAGGAAGCAGGCGGGCCCGGATCCGATCGACTCCCCGATGACCCCCACGGGGATGTGCGGAAACGCGGCCCGGAGCGCGTGGTAGGCGACGCCGGCCGCGGCGTTCATGGACTCCCGGGTGGGTTGGCCGCCCCGCTGCCCGTAGCCGGGATACTCGAGGACGTAGAGGGAGTCGGTCCCGGCGAGGCAGGACAGGACGTAGCCCCGGTGGCTCGCCTGGCCGGCGTTGCCGTGAGTCATCAGCCAGACGGTGCGGGGGTTCGGCACTTCCCGGCAGTAACCCAATGTCTGGTCTCCCACCCGCCACGGCAGAAGCGGCGAGGCGGCCTGGTCGTGGCTCGGGAAGAACAGGAGGCTCCGCTGCTTCACGTCCACGACCACGGCGACCGCGGCGTAGAGGGCGGCCAGAACGGCGAGAATGATCATGAGGCTCTTGATGGCGAGATTAGGGACGATCCGGACGCGCCGGTGATCAAGGGCGGCCCTTCGGCGGGTTGGACCCAAACTTTGCCGCGTATTCGCGAATGGCGGGGAGGAGGTCCTCGAAGGACACGCCGCCAGCATAGGATGCCTTCGGGACAATCGCCGCCAATCCATTGCTGAGGCGGAGGTAGATCCGATCCCGATCCAAGGTCATCTCCGCGATGCTGTTCCAGGTGGCGAGGGAATCTCCATTCTCGGTGATCTCCCGCATTCCCTTTTCCGAGAAAGTCAATTCAACAGGGCCGTACATCCCGCGCATCCGGGGGCTAGCTGCTTGGGTGCGCGCTGCGTGTTCCTCCATCCACGTGACGCCTCGAATCATGAGGAAGGCTAGCGGCAAGAAGGCGGTACAGGTCACGACCCAAGCTTCGGCGATCGGCAGATGGGTGTAACAGTATCCTGCGCAGAGAACCATCCCGACCACGCCGGCGACGATTTTCCAGACCCGGCCACGCTTGCCCTCCGGAGAAGTTCTGAGCGCGTGCAGGTGGCAAGCCACCAAATCCTCTGGTCCCAATTCGTAGGTTATGGTCAAAGGAGCGAAGAGGGAAAGGGACGACGTCCGTTACCGGCGGCCAGAAATGCCCGCCGCGCCGAAATACTGACGGTGCCGACGCCAGCAGGCGCAGCCCGCCGGCCAGCGCCTGCACCGGGCATTTTTCGGCTATTCGGGCATGGGATGTCCATTGGAAACTTTCCCGTAATGTGCTCTGCTGGCCCCATGCGCACCCCCGCACTTCCGGCCCTGGCCACGGCTTTAATGTTGGCTGCGGCGACCGCCTACCCCGCCGCCTCGCAGGACTGGCCGACCTACCTCGGCGACAAAGCCGCGAGCCACTACTCGGCATTGCAGCAGATCACCGCCGCCAACGTCTCAAAGCTCGAGGTCGCCTGGACCTGGAAAGGCGGGGGCGCGCGTCCGGACAGCTCCCAGATCCAGTGCAATCCCCTGATTGTCGGCGGCGTCCTGTACGGCACGTCGGCGGCCATGAACCTCTTTGCGCTCGACGCGCGGAGCGGCAAGGAGCTCTGGCGCTTCGTGCCGGAGGAGGCCAACGGCGTCAATCGGGGGCTTACCTACTGGGCTGACGGCGACGACCGCCGCATCCTCTTCGGCAACGGGCATTGGCTGAATGCGGTCGACGCCCGCACCGGGAAGCTGATCGACAGTTTCGGCGACCACGGCCGGGTGGACCTCTCCCTCAACCTGGGGCGCGACGTGACCGGCCTCGCGATCCAGATGAACACGCCGGGGGTCCTCTACCGCGACACGATCATCCTCTCCATGCGGGTGGGCGAGGGCCCGGGCCCGGCGGCCCCGGGCCACGTCCGCGCCTTCGACGTGCGAACGGGCCGGCTGGTCTGGATTTTCCACGCCATCCCCTACCCCGGCGAGGCGCACTACGACGAGTGGCCCGCCGACGCCTGGCAGCGCGAGGGCGGCGTGAACGCCTGGCCCGGCATGACGGTCGACGACGAGCGGGGGCTCGTCTATTGCCCGATCGGCTCGGCCACCTTCGACTTCTGGGGCGGCAACCGGCCGGGGAACGACCTCTATGCGGACTGCCTCGTCGTGCTGAACGCCGCCACCGGCAAGGTCGTCTGGTACTACCAGTTCACCCACCATGACCTGTGGGACCGGGATCCCCCGGCGCCGCCGACGCTGCTGACGGTGCGACGCGACGGGCAGGATATCCCGGCGGTGGCCGAGGTCACCAAGAGCGGCCATGTCTGGGTCTTCAACCGGGTCACGGGCGAGCACCTGTTCCCAGTCCAGGAGATCGCGGTGCCGAGCTCCGACATCGTCGGCGAAGCCGCGTCCCCCACCCAGCCGGTCCCGCTGAAGCCCGCGCCCTTCGCCCGCCAGATCTTCTCCGCCGACGACGTCACCGACCGGACGCCGGAGGCGCACCGCGCGGTCCTCGAGCAGTATTACCATCTGCGGCCCCAGGTCCCGTTTGGGCCCCCGAGCAAGGAGGGAACCGTCGTGTTCCCGGGCTTTGATGGCGGCGCCGAATGGGGCGGCGCCGCCGCCGACCCGGCGGGCATTCTCTATGTGAATTCCAGCGAGATGCCCAATATCCTCAGCATGATCGATTCCGGCGGCGCCACCTCGCTGGGGCAGCAGGTTTACCTGCAGAACTGCACGGGCTGCCACGGCGCCGACCGGAAAGGCGGCGGCCAGGGAAACGTCCCCTCGCTCATTGACATCGGCAAGCGCCATACTCGGCAGGAGGTCTTCGACGTGATCACCCACGGCCGCGCGGTCATGCCCTCGTGGGGATTCCTCACGGTGGTGCAGAGGAAGGCGGTGGTCTCCTTCCTTTTGGGCGAGAAGGATGCGCCGGCCAGCGACGGCAAGCCCGGGGACTGGAAAACCTACCTTCCGGACGCGGCCAGCCCCGGATTTGTCCCGCCGCCGGTCACGCATACCGGGTACAACCAATGGCGCGACCCGGAGGGGTACCCGGCAGTCAAGCCGCCCTGGGGAACCCTGAACGCGATCGACCTGAACTCGGGCGAGTATGTCTGGAAGGTGACGCTCGGGATCTATCCCGAGCTCATCGCCAGGGGATACCCGCCCACCGGCACCGCGAACTACGGCGGCCCGCTCGTGACCGCCGGCGGCCTGCTCTTCATCGGCGCCACCCGGGACGAGATGTTCCGCGCCTTCGACCAGCATACCGGCAAGGAGCTCTGGAGCTTCCAGCTGCCGGCCGCCGGCTATGCGAGCCCCGCGACCTATGAGGTCGACGGGCGCCAGTATGTCGTGATTGCCTGTGGCGGCGGCAAGCTCGGCACCAAGAGCGGCGACAGCTATGTCGCCTTTGCCCTCCCCGCGCCCTTGCCGACCGGCCGGGAACGGGCGGGCCGCCTCAGCTCTGGTAGTCGGTGGACAGGCTCAACTCCCGCCACGCGGCCAGGTCCTTGCGCAGCGCCTCCAGCTTGGCGTCGGCCCGCTCGAGCGCGAGGGCCCCGAGCAGCAAGTGCAGCGGAGGATGCTCCGCCGTTACGGCCGTAACGATGGCCTGGGCCGCCCGGACCGGGTCGCCCTGCTGGCTGCCGTTGCGGTCAGTGGCGTAGGCCCGCGTCTTGCCGGCGGATGCGTCGTAATCCGCCAGCCGCCGCTTGGCGGTGGCCAGGGAACCGCCCAGGAAATCCGTCCGAAACGGCCCGGGTTCGACCGCCGTCACGCGAATATTGAAATGCGCGAGTTCCGAGGCGAGGGCCTCGGAGATGCCTTCGACCGCAAACTTGGTGGAGTTGTAGATGCCCCAGCCGGCCAGCCCGACGAGGCCGCCGATCGACGACAGGTTGACGATGTGGCCGCCCTGCTGCTTCCGCAGGTGGGGCAGCACGGCGCGGGTGACCCGGAGCAGGCCGAAAACGTTGGTCTCAAAGACGCCCCTGATTTCCTCGTCGCTTGCCTCCTCCACCGCGCCGAGGAGACCGTGGCCGGCGTTGTTGACCAGCACGTCGATGCGGCCAAACCGGCCGATGGCCTGCGCCACGCCCGCTGCCACCGCCTCATCGCTGTGGAGGTCCAGCGGGATCGCCAGGAGACGGTCCGTCTCCCCCGGAAAGGCCGCCTCCACCTTGGCGGGATTGCGGGAGGTGGCGACGACGCGGTCGCCCCGGGCGAGGGCCGCGCGGACGAGTTCGCTCCCAAAGCCCTGGGAAGTGCCGGTAATGAACCAAACGAGCGGCCGGGAAGGAGTCGGAGATGCCATAGGGGGACGGAAACCAGAAGCCGCGTTTAGACAAACGGAATGCCGGTTTGCCGCCGAAAATGAGGCAGGGAATACCTCCGCGCACGCTGGAGGACCGGGAAGCTTGCCTTGGGGGCGCCCGGAATCCAAACCCGACTGAAACTCGGCGCGCTCCCGAAGATGAAAGTCATCAGCTTCCACGATTCCCTCCCCATTTCGGATCCCCGGAGCTTCCTCGACCTCACTACGGAAAAGCCCGTCCCGGGACCCCGCGACCTGCTGGTTGAGATCCAGGCCATCGGGATCAACCCCGTGGATGCCAAGATCCGCGCCGGCGGCGGACCGGGAACGCCGAGTGGCGATCTGAAAATCCTGGGATGGGACGCCGCCGGCATCGTCCGGGACGTTGGCGCGGTGGTCTCGCTCTTTGCCCCCGGCGATGAGGTCTGCTATGCCGGCTCAGTCGATCGGCCCGGCTGCTATGCCGAATTCCAATGCGTGGATGAGCGAATCGTGGGCCGACGGCCGAGGACGGTCGGATTCGCGGAGGCGGCGGCCATGCCGCTGACCACCATCACGGCCTGGGAGATGCTCTTCGACCGGCTGAAGGTCGATCGGTCCGGGCCGGGAAGTCTCCTTGTCGTCGGAGGCGCCGGCGGAGTTGGCTCGGTGGCAATCCAGCTGGCCCGGCAGCTGACCCAGCTCGAAATCATCGCCAGTGCTTCGCGGCCCGACACGCAGGACTGGTGCCGCCGGATGGGCGCGCACCACGTGGTCGACCACCGGCGGCCGCTCGGGGCGCAGGTCAAGGCCCTCGTCCCCAGGGGCGTGAACTACGTCCTGGCCCTGACCAAGGTGGAGGACCACTACGACGAGATCATCGAGGCGATGGCCCCGCAGGGCGCCATGGCGCTGATCGAGAACCCCGCCCGACCGCTCGAGATCACCAAGCTGAAGCCCAAGAGCATCGCGCTGCACTGGGAGTTCATGTTCACCCGCTCCCGCTTCCAGACCGCTGACATGGGCGAGCAGGGGCGGCTCCTGACCGAGACCGGGAGGCTGATGGATGCCGGCCGGATTCGGACCACCCTGCGGAGCAACGTGGGGGCCATCTCGGCGGAAAACATGCGCAAGGCGCATGCGCTGGTTGAAGGCGGCCGAACCATCGGCAAGATCGTCCTCGCCGGTTTTTAGATCCTGGCGATGGAAAACCCTGGGCAGATTCGCGCCAGCGGGCACCGGGCAAACGCCGCCGGGGCCGGACGGGCCGGCGCGCAAAAATGCTTGGAGGACGTGTGCGTTTCGCTCTAGACGTTGGTCATGGAAGCGAAGGCGGTCCTCAAGGAACTCAAGGCCCTGGGCGATGCGGGCTACCGGAAGATCCTGCTCAACCACGGCGCCCAGCCCGATTGCTTCGGGGTCAAGATCCCCGAGATGAAGAAGATCCTGAAGCGCTCGGGCGCGGATCACGCGCTCGCCCTCGAGCTCTACCGGAGCGGCAACTACGACGCCATGTACCTGGCGGGCCTCATGGCCGACGACCGCCACATGACCCCCCGTGAACTCCAGGAATGGGTCGCGAGGGCGAGTCCGCCCCTCGCCGCCTCGACCGTCGCCTGGGTGGCGGCCGGGAGCGGCCACGGTTGGGAGGTCGCCCAGAAGTGGATCGATTCCAACCAGGAGCTCGTCGCGGCGGCCGGCTGGTCGACGCTCACGAGCCTCGTGTCCATCACCCCGGATGTAGCCCTGGACCTGCCGGGCCTGGAGCGGCTGCTCAAGCGGGTGCAGGCCCACATTCACTCCGCACCCAACGAGGTCCGCCGGAGGATGAACGGATTTGTGATCGCGGTCGGGAGCTATGTCGCGCCGCTGACGAAGGCGGCGTTGGCCGCCGGGAAGAAGATCGGTTCCGTGACCGTCGATGTCGGCAACACCGCCTGCGAGGTTCCCGGGGTGGCCGAGGCGATCGGCAAAGTCGCGGCCCGGGGGACCATCGGCCGGAAGCGCCCCGGCGCCAAGTGCTAGGGTCCCGTCGGGTGCCCGCTTGATTCCCCGCCTCGCAGTCCAGGCCGCCGAGATCCCCTGGCTCCCGACGAAGGAGGATGCGATCGGCGCGCGGGACGCGGCCGGGCGCCTCTACTACGCGAAGACGGATGGGGGCTCGCCTGCCGGGCGCACGCCGTCGGCGCTCGCCAATGAACTCACTTACCACGTGGTCGCCGCGGCGAGCGGACTCCCCATGCCGGCCGGCGCCCTCCTCGAGGTGGACGGCAGACTGGCCTGGGGCTCGGAGGCTTTGCCCCGGCGATTGGGGATCCCGCGCGAGGAGGCGGCTCAGGTCCTCGCGGAAGCCTGTGCCGCATCCCGGCAGGAGTTTGAAAACCTCGGGCGGGCGCTCCTGCTCGACCTCGCGCTCCTCAACAGCGACCGGCGTCCCTGGAACATCCTGGCGAGCCGCGAGGCCGGCCAGGTTCGCCTGTGGTACATCGACCACGGCAAGTCGCTGGTCGCCGACGGACTGGAGGACTGCGGTCTCCGCCGGATTGGTCCGGGCGCCCTCTCCGACGCGAGGTTTGGCGCCTACCTCACCTGCGCCGAGGCCAACCGCCTGTTCCTGGGCCGGGCGACCGACCAGGATCTTCGCAGCCTCTGGGCCGGGCTGAGCCTGGATCGGAAGACGCTGGAGCTCGCCCGGGTGCTCTGCCCCGCCGAATGGCGGCCGGCCGCCCTCCAGCAGCGGCTGCAGGATTTCCTGCTCCCGTGGTGGGCGCACCTCGCCGGCTGGGTGTCCCGCTCGGCGCCGCTGCAGCGACTTCGCGAACTCGTCGGCGGGGCGCCTCGGCCTTAGGCTGAGGCGTTGATGATATTGCCGGTGCCCTCGGGGGCGATGGGGGTCGAGCCCGAGTCGGTGCTGTCCGTGTCCGCGGCGGAACTGTCGTCGCCGTCGCGATGGCGGAGGGCCTTCATCGCCTCCTGCAGCGTCGCCAGGGCCTTCTGGGCATCGGTCATGTTCCCGTTCTGCACCGCCGAGGCGAGCGAGCCCAGCGCCGAGCTGGGGCTGGCGTTCTCGATCGCCTTGGCGAGCGTCGGGCTATCCTCCTCGAGCTGGGTGAGGGCCGCCTGGGCGTCAGAGGAATTGCCGCTCTGGATCGCGGTGGTGAGGGCGCTGAAATCCGAGGCCATGGTGCTCGAGGACGAGTCCATGCCGGATGACGCAGTGTTCGCGGTCAGGAAAGGATCGGTGGCGGACGAAACATTCATGGCATCAATTATTTACATTCCAGCGGGCGGTGATTCGCAGTCGCGAATTGCGGTGGGGATATCGGCACACCGCTGGCGCCACTTGAGGCCAAATCCCTAGAAAATGCCGAGCGGCGGAAACGGCCGAAGGGCCGGACGAGGGATTGATTCGGCGAGCGGAGTAGAAAAGAGTGACCGGAATGGAGGCACCGAGCGCTGCGCCGTCGTTCGATCTGGGCCCCCGGTGGACCGCCGCGCTGATTCTGGGGGTCACCCTCGCGATCTATTGGCCGGCCCTGCAGGGCGGAATCGTCTGGGACGACGATGCCCACGTCACCCGCGCCGGGCTCCAATCCGTCGACGGGCTCATTCGGATCTGGACCGACCTGCATGCGACCCAGCAGTACTACCCCCTGCTCCACAGCGCGTTCTGGGTGGAGCACGGGATCTGGGGCGATTCCACCCTGGGCTACCACCTGCTCAATGTCGTGCTGCACGCCACCTCGGCGTGGCTCTTCGTGGTCCTTCTTCGCCGCCTCGCGGTACCCGGTGCCGCCCTGGCGGGCGTGCTCTTCGCGGTTCATCCCGTCTGCGTCGAATCCGTGGCCTGGATCTCCGAGCAGAAGAATACGCTTTCGCTCCTGTTCTACCTGCTCGCCGCCCTCTCCTACCTGCGATTTGACGGGGACCGGAGCCGCCGCGGGTGCTACGCCGCGGCCAGCGGCCTTTTCCTCTGCGCCCTCCTGACCAAGTCGGTCACCGCGACGCTTCCCGGCGCCCTCCTGGTGGTCGCGTGGTGGCGGCGCGGCCGCCTTTCCTGGCGCCGGGATGTCCTCCCGCTGGTGCCTTGGATCGCGTTGGCCATCGCGAGTGGGCTTTTCACCTCCTGGGTCGAACGCACGATCGGGGGCGCCGAGGGGGGGAGCTTCGACTTGTCGTCGGGCCAGCGCCTGCTGCTGGCTGGACGAATCCTGTGGTTCTACGCGGGCACGCTGCTCTGGCCGGTGCACCTGATCCTCATCTATCCGCGCTGGGACGTGGCGGCGGCCGGGGGCGCCTGGATGGGCTACCTCCTGGCGGCCCTTGCGGTGACGGTGGGGCTCTGGCTCCTGCGCCGCCGCACCCGCGGGCCGCTGGCGGCCTGGCTCCTCTTTGCCGGCACGCTCTTCCCGGCACTCGGCTTCTTCAACGTCTACCCGTTCACCTTCTCCTACGTCGCGAACCACTTCCTCTACCACGCGGCGCTCGCGCCGCTGGCAGCGGCCTCCGCCGGACTGGTGGTGCTGCTGCGGGGCCGCTCGCCCCGGGTGCAGGCGGGAGGCTGGGCCGGCGCGGCGGTGGTGCTCTGCGTCCTGGCCCTGCTCAGCAACGCCAGTGCCCAGACCTTCGAGAATCCGCGCACGCTGTTCGAGGCCAGCCTCGAGCAGAACCCCCGCGCCTGGATGGCGCACGACGGCCTCGGGGTCTGGTTCGGCCTCCATGGCGACAGCCGCCGCGCCACCGAGCAGTTCCAGGCGGCGCTGCGGCTGCGGCCCGACTATCCCCAGGCCCATGACAACCTTGGCCTCGCCCTCGAGGACCAAGGCGACCTGCCACGAGCCATGGCCGAGTTTCGGGAGGCCCTCCGCCTGAAGCCCGACCTCGCCGAGGCCCACAACAACCTCGGCTCCGCGCTCGTCCGGCTGCCCGACCACGGCGCCGAGGCGGTCGCCGAGTTCCAGGAGACGGTGCGCCTGCAGCCCGAGTTCGCGTCGGGCCACAGCAACCTGGGAACCGCGCTCATGGCGCTGCCCGGCCGCCAGATCGACGGCTTGGCCGAGCTCCGGCTGGCGGTGCGGCTGCGCCCGGACATCGCCGATTCCCATGCCAGCCTGGCGGACGCGCTCGCCGAGATGCCGGACCGCGGCAACGAGGCCGTCGCCGAATACCGGGAGGCCCTGCGGCTCACTCCCCGCGACGCCCAGGTCCGGAACAACCTCGGTCTCGCCCTGATCGCGCTCGGGCGTCCCGAGGAGGCAGCCGACGAGTTGACCCGGGCGCTGGCGGATCGGCCGTCCTTCGCCGAGATCCGGCTCAACCTCGCCATCGCCTATCTGAACCTCCCCGGGCGCCGGGCCGATGCGGCCCGGCAGCTCGACGCCTTCCTGCAGGTGCGCCCGCCGAACGACCTGACCCGGCAGATCCTCGCGCAGCTGCAGGGGAACTGACCCCGCCGCGCCCGGACCAAGGAACTGCGATGCCTGAACTAGCGGAGGTGGAATATTTCCGGCGCATCTGGGCGGAGGGGTTGGGATCCGCCCGCATCGCGAAGGTTGAGGCCTCCGGGCGGCGGCCCTTCCGGGGCGGGGCGGCCGCGCTCCAACGCCTGGTCGGGACCCGCCTCGTGCGCTCCAGCACGGCGGCGAAACAGATGCTGTTCGAGTTCCAGGGGAGCTCCGGCCGGGTCCACGCGTGGCTCGGCGTTCACCTCGGTATGAGCGGCGAGCTGCGGATGGAGCCCGCCGGGCTAGAGGCGGGCCCCCACGACCACCTGATCCTGCGGACCGCCGCCGCGGCGGCCGTCTACAACGACCCGCGGATGTTCGGCCGGGTCGAATTCCACCTCGGCAAGGAGGTGCCCGGATGGTGGTCGCGGATCGCGCCCGCGGTCCTTTCGGCCGCCTTCACCCGCGCGGCGGTCGCCGCCTACCTCACCCGCCGCGGCCGCGCCCCGGTCAAGGCGGTCCTGCTCCAGCAGGAGCGCTTCCCGGGGATCGGCAACTGGATGGCGGACGAGATCCTGTGGCGGGCCGCCATCCATCCGGCGCAGCCCGCGGGCACGCTCTCGCCCGCCCAGGTCGCGGCGCTCTGGAAGGAATGCCGCCAGGTATGCCGGCTCGCGCTCCGGGTGATCGGCGGCCAGGGCCGCCAGCTGCCCCCGTACCACAAGGCCCACATTCCCGCCTCCTGGCTCTTCACCCACCGGTGGGAGCCCGGCGGGACCGATCCCCGCACCGGCACGCCGCTGCAGCGCGCCACGATCGGCGGCCGGACGACCTGCTGGTCGCCGGCCCGCCAGAAACTGCCCGGGAAGAAACCCCGGTCCCGCCAAGGCTAACGCGCTTTCCCGATCTCCTCCCACTCGGCGACGGTGAGCTTGATCGCCGCGCCGCCCACGTTCTCCTCCAGGTGCCCGACGCTCGAGGTGCCGGGGATCGGGAGGACGACCGGGGAACTCTGCAGGAGCCAGGCGAGCGCGAGCTGCGAGACGGTGGCGCCGTGCTGCTTGGCCGCCTTGTCCAGCGGGCCACCCGGACGGGCGATCTTGCCGGCGGCCAGCGGAAACCAGGGGATGAAGCCCAGCCGGTGCTCGGTGCAGTAGCCGAGCACCTTGGCCGCCTTGCGTTCCGAGAGGTTGTACAGGTTCTGCACGCTCACGATCGGCAGGATCTTCCGCGCGTGCACGATTTCCGCGACCGAAACCTCCGAAAGGCCGACGTGGCGGATCTTGCCGGCGTCCTGCATCTTTCGCAGGGCGCCGAGCGTCTCGGCCGCCGGGACCTTGGGGTCGATCCGGTGGAGCTGGTACAGGTCGATGCAGTCGAGCTTGAGGCGCCGCAGGCTCATCTCGACGCACTGCTCGAGGTACTCCGGCCGACCCACGGGCAGCCACTGGTTGGGGCCCTGGCGGGTGAGGCCGCCCTTGGTCGCGATCACGAGGCCCTTCGGATAAGGGTGCAGGGCTTCCGCGATCAGCCGTTCGCTCACCTCGGGCCCGTACGAATCGGCCGTGTCGATGAGGGTGATGCCGAGATCCACGGCCCTGCGGAGCACCTTGCGCATCGCGGCCGGGTCCTTGGGCTCGCCCCAGACCCCGTCGCCCGTGATCCGCATGGCCCCGAATCCGAGGCGATGGACCGGCAGGTCCCCGCCGATCTTGAACTCGCCGCTCGCGGCGGCCGAAAGCTTCCCCGTCTTGGTTTTGGTCATGGCGTCCTTAGGCTAGGCGCAGTTGGGCGCCGCCGCAAAGGACCGCCGCCGATTGGGCCGGTTCCCGCCCGGAGCACTCAGGCCTTGCCGAGGCAGCAGTGCTTGTACTTCTTGCCGCTGCCGCACGGGCAGGGGTCGTTGCGCCCGACCTTGGCCGCCGCGCGGACGGGGGTCGGACCCTCGCGGAGCGCGCGGGTGTACAGCCAGGTGCCGCCTTCGCGCACGAACTCCGCCTTCTCCTGGAGCACGTGCTCCTGGCCGTTCTCCAGGCCATAGGCCGAGAACTCGACCGTGGCGGTGTCCGGGCTTCGGCCGGCGGCGGCCTCGTGCACGACCAGGCGGGTCCATTGGGTCGTCGGCTCGTCCGGGCTCGGCGTGTAGGGCGCCCGCGAGGTCGGGCGGTAGGTCCGGTGCACGAACCCGAAATCCCGCGTCGCATGGGCGGTGAAGCGGGCCCGCATGAGCTCCTCGGCCGTCGCCGGGAGGCGGGTGCCGGCCAGCACCGGGCCGCAGCAGTCGGCATAGGTCTTCCCGCTGCCGCAGGGGCAAGGGGCGGAGGGGTCAACCGGGGCGGGTGCGGATTCTGGCATAAGGGAGGAGGGACAGCTTCCCGCCGGGCGCGGCCGGGCGCAAGCCGGGGGAATCACATCACCCAGATCCAGGCGCTGACCCCGCGGGGATAGTTGCGGGAGCCGAGGGGTTCGCCGGTCTCGGAGTGGAGCTGGTCGCAGAAGTTGAGGGTGCGGGTGATCGGGCTCTGGAGCCACCGGATGTGGACGGCGTCGGCGGCGAGGGCGGCCGGCGACAGGGAGCGGGGGAAGAGCTCGCGGGCGACGTGCTGGCAGAGGAAGATCTTGCTCACCCAGGTGTTGGTCGAGGAGGAGCTGAGCTTCCAGCCGCCGCTCTTCGCGTCGAGGCAGACCCCGGGGACGAAGGCCATCCGCAGGTGCTGCTCCAAGAGGCCGGTGAGGTGCCGGAGTTCGGGCCCCTCGGACAGGCGGCTCCGGAGGCCGAGGAACAGGGGATAGACCAGGCCCTCGACCGCCGGGATGATCCGGCTGGCGTTGCCGTTCTCGAAGACCGCCGGGAACATCCCGCATTCGGTCTCGAAATGCGCGGCGATCGATTTCGCGAGGAGGGCCGCGGTGGCGCCGGCCGCCTTGGACTCCTTCGCCTCTTCCAGGACGCCGAAGGCGTGCTCCAGGAGCAGCCACGCGCCGAGGGTCTTGACCGCCAGGTAGACGTTGTTGCGGGCCTGGCCGAGCGAGACGTCGAGCGAGTCGTAGGTCGTGATCTCGGCGCCGGTCGGGCCGCAGCGGTCGCTGTCCCACTTGATGATGCCGTTGCGCTTCCCCGGCTTCGGGTCGTCGCGCACCCGCAGGCTCTTGGCGCAGCGCCGGAGCGTGCGGCGGTGCCGCCCCAGCCAGGCGTGGTCGCCGGTGAAGCCCGCGTAGCAGACCGCGGTGCAGACCCAGTTGGTCAGCTGCTCGGAGGTCATGTAGCTGAAGCAGTCGGTGAGGTTCGGCAGCTCGTAGCTCGAGGTTCCGGCCGGCGTGAACTGGTTGTCGACCCCCATGTCGTGGGCGAACGACAGGCCGCCCGGGGCGGTCCGCCCGTCCGGGGCGTGGATGGTGTCGGTGTAGCTGTAGCGCTTGGCGAACAGGTCCAGGGTGTCCCGCACCGCCCAGGGCCACCAGGCGAGCTCGAAGAACAGGTGGTCGACCGTGAGGTCGAAGGTGTTCAGCATCCGGTACTCGCCCTCGTTCACGACCCAGAGGGGCTTGCCCTGGTGGAGCAGGAGCTGCGTCGAGCTGAGGTAGGAATGCACGCTGTGGGCGATCAGCCAGCGCTGCTCGGGCGAGAGGGCCTGGGCCTCGAGGTCGCGGTCGCGCTCCTCCGCCATCGCCACCAGTTCGCCGTGGTGCGCGAGGCCGAACGCGAGGACCTCCTCCAACCCCTTGAAATGCCGGGTGTACAGGTAGCGGGACTCCAGGCCCGTGGTGACGACCCCGTCCTGGTAGAACCCGAGGGCGAGGGGCAGGCGCAGGTGGGAGCGGGGCGGCACGGTCGCGATGAGGCCCGCCGAGGCCCCCAGGAGGTGCACGCCGCGCCGATCGCGGCGCCACTGGGAGAAGAGGTTGAAGCCGGAATTGAGCCGCAGGCCCGGGCCGGGAAGGGCGGCGAATCCGTAGCGGGTGCCGACGGCGAAGCCCGCCAGGTCCGGGTGGGTGTCGCCGAGGACCCGCTGGCCGCTGTCGGCATCCTCGAAGCCGAAGAGGATCTCCATCGGCTCGTCCGAGTCGCGGTTGTCGCCCTCGAGGAGCGCGGACACGAGCGGGGCCGCGAGCAGCTGTTCCCGTTCCGCCCCGACGGTCCGCAGTTCGCCGATCTTCTCGAAGTGGGAATGCAGGCTGAAGGCGAAGGGGCCGGCCGCGAACCGGTCCGACGCCATCCCCAGGGTCCGGGTGAGCTCGGCGGCCGCCATCACCTCAAACGGGACCTGAAGCCCCCGCTCGACCGAGGCCTGGTCGCCCGTGAACTCCGCCGACCGGTCGGCCTGGGGCCGGAGGAACGGCAGGAGCCGCCACGGGCCCGCCCCCCGGCGGTAGCCGATGTAGAGGTTCTGGGCGGCGGGGCGGCGGGTGCCGATCGAGAAGCCGCCCGGCGTGCCGGCCGGGTGGCCGTTCACCCCGCAGCACAGGCCGCAGTTGAAGGACGCAAAGGCCCCGAACGGGGCGTGGGCGGCGTGGTAGTCGACGTTCAGGGGAAAGTCCGGGGAGGGCACGGGGGAGGCGGCGCCCCCCGGCTGCCCGGGGAAGCCGGCGGCCGGGGGCGCAACCCCCTGTTCCTAGGGCCGGCCCCCGCGGGAGTCACGACCCGAACTTGGGCGCCGAACGCTATTGATCGGCACCCGCTGATCGCCCAGCGTTTCCCATGGCTCGTTCAAATTACGAAGACGAAATCATCGTCTCCTGGGTCGAACTGCACCGCGATGCGCGCTTCCTCTCGGCGCAGCTGCACCAAAAGGGCGAGTGGAAGGGCATCGTCGCCATCACCCGGGGAGGCCTGGTCCCCGCGGCCCTGGTCGCCCGGGAGCTCGACATCCGCCTCGTCGACACCATCTGCGTGACGAGCTACGCCAAGGCCGCCGCCGGCGAGGCCGACCAGGTCCGGAGCGAGGTGAAGGTCCTGAAGAACGTCGAGGGCGACGGGGCGGGTTACCTCCTGATCGACGACCTGGTGGACTCCGGCCGCACCGCCCAGGTGGTCCGCCAGCTTCTGCCCAAGGCGCACTTCGCGACCCTCTACGCCAAGCCGGCCGGCCGGCCGATCGTGGACACCTGCGTGAAGGAGTTTAAGCAGAACAAGTGGATCTTCTTCCCCTGGGACATCGAGTACCGGTTCGCCACCACGATCAAGGACGGCGGCCGCACCTCCTCGGGGCCGAGCTGAGCCGGGCTACCTGAGCGGGCCCGGCCGCAGGCCCCACGGGCCGATGACCGGGGCCTCCAGCTTGTCGTGTTCGTGCGAGAGAACGCTGATGGTGGCCGGGTCGAGGAGCAGGCGCGCCCCGGCGATCACCGGCAGGCCGATCCAGCGCGCGCCGAGGACGCGCCCAAAGTGGCCGTGGGAGAAGAGCGCGGTCAGGCCGGGCAGGGGCCGCAGGCGGTCGAGCAGCCGGTCGGCGCGGGCCGCGACCTGCTCGGGGAGCTCGCCGTTCGGGCAGCCGTCCCGGAAGAGGTGCCAGCCGGGCCGGCCCTGCCTGATCTCGGCCGAGGTCTTGCCCTCGTACGCACCGTAGTCCCATTCCGCGAGGTCGGGCTCCTCCTGGGCGTCGGCGCCGAGCCCCGCGAGTTGGCAGGTGCGCCGCGCCCGCAGGCGCGGGCTCACCAGCACCCGGTCGAAATGAAACGGGCTCAGCAGGCCGGCCAGGGCCTCGGCCCGGGACTCGCCCAGGGTGTTGAGGGGGATATCCGAGGTGCTGGTGTGCCGACCCGAAGTGGACCACTCGGTGTCGCCGTGCCGGATGAAGAAGAGGCGTCCGGGCATGGCGGCGGCTAGCGGCGCTGGTGGGCGAGCTGCCGCCCGATGGCGCGCAGCTCCCGCTTGCGGGCCCGGGTCACCACCGGGTAGGCGAGCCCCAGGCCCTTCAGGGTCTGGATCACGATCCGGGAGACGATCAGGCGGGCGTTCAGCTTGTCGTCGGCGGGGACGATGTACCAGGGCGAGCCCTTGGTGGCGGTCTCGGTCAGGCACTTCTCGTAGGCCTGCATGTAGTCGTTCCAGAAGGCGCGTTCCTTCATGTCGTCCTGGCTAAACTTCCAGTTCTTGTCCGCCTCGTCAATCCGCTCGAGGAACCGGCGGCGCTGCTCCTCCCGGGAGAGGTGGAGGAAGAACTTCACCACCCGGGTGCCGTTCCGGTGGAGGTGCTTCTCGAATTCCACGATCGAGCGGTACCGGCCGGCCCAGAGGCCCGGGCCGGCGAGCTCCTCGGCCGGCAGGCCCTGGCCCTGCAGGATCTCGGGGTGGACCCGCACGACCAGCACCTCCTCGTAGTAGGAGCGGTTGAAGATGCCGATCCGGCCCCGGCCCGGCAGCCGGACCGTCGTCCGCCAGAGGAAGTCGTGGGCGCGCTCCTCGGCGCTGGGGGGCTTGAAGCTGTGGACGTCGCAGCCCTCGGGATTGACGCCGCTCATGACGTGGCTGATCGCCCCGTCCTTGCCGGCGGCGTCCATCGCCTGGAAGATGAGGAGGAGCGAGTAGGTGCCGGAGGCGTAGAGGATCTGCTGGAGGTCGCTGAGTTCGTCCACGTCCTTGACCAGCAGGTGCCGGTAGTCCTTCTCGCCCTTGTAGAGGCGCTTGGTGTGCGTCGGCCAGCGCCGCAGGTGCACCCGCTCGCCTGGGGTCGGCCGGAAGTCCCGCGGGTGGATCTTGGGGGCGCCCATGACCTAGTTCGGGTCGCCCTCGTTCTCCATGCGCTCCACCGCCCGGGCGACATCGGACGCGGACGCGGGCACGGCGGCCGGCGGCCCGGAAGGGCGGCCCGGCCCGGCGATGGCGGCGCTCACCAGCTGCTGCGCCTCGGCCACGATCTGCTTCAGGTGGTCGGCACCGCGGAAGCTCTCGGCGTAGATCTTGTAGATCTCCTCGGTGCCCGACGGCCGCGCCGCAAACCAGCCGTTCTCGGTCGTCACCTTGAGGCCGCCGATGGGCGCCCCGTTGCCGGGCGCGCGGGTGAGCCGGGCGGTGATCTTCTCGCCCGCCAGCTCGGTTTCCTTCACCTGGTCGGGGGAAAGGCGCTCGAGGATCGCCTTCTCGGCCCGGGTGGCCGCGGCCTCGACCCGGTCGTAGACCGGCTCGCCGAGTTCGCGGGTCAGCGCCCGGTAGGCGTCGCCCGGGTCCCGGCCCTGCCGGGCCGTGATCTCCGCCGCCAGCAGGCAGGGGATGAAGCCGTCCTTGTCCGTCGTCCAGACCCGGCCGTCGAGGCGCGAGAACGAGGCGCCCGCGCTCTCCTCGCCGCCGAAGCAGATCGACGAGTCGAGGAGCCCGCCCACGAACCACTTGAAGCCGACCGGCACCTCGCTGAGGCCCCGGCCGATCTTGGTCGCCACCCGGTCGATCATCTGGCTGCTGACCACGGTCTTGCCGACGGCGGCGCCCTTGGGCCAGTTCGGTCGGTTGGGGAAGAGGTAGGAGATCGCGACCGAGAGGTAATGGTTCGGTGGGAGCAGACCCGCGCTCCGCGTCACGATGCCGTGGCGGTCGTGGTCGGTGTCGCAGGCGAACGAGAGGTCGAAGGTATCCTTCATCCCGATCAGGCGCGCCATCGCGTAGGGCGACGACGGGTCCATCCGGATCTGGCCGTCCCAGTCGAGGGTCATGAACCGGAAGGTCGGGTCGACCACCTCGCTGACCACGGTCAGGTTGAGCCGGTGCTGCTCGGCGATCCGGCCCCAGTAATGGACCCCGGCCCCGCCGAGCGGGTCGACCCCGACCCGCAGCTGCGACGCACGGATGGCCTCGAGGTCGACGACGTTCGCGAGGTCGGCGACGTAGGGGCTGATGTAGTCGTGGCGGACCGTCGTCGGGGCCGCCAGGGCGCGCTCGAAGGGCACGCGTTTCACGCCCGCCAGCTTCCCCTCGAGGAGCTCGTTCGCCTTCTTCTCGATCCAGCCGGTCACGGTCGTGTCGGCCGGCCCGCCATTCGCGGGGTTGTACTTGAAGCCGCCATCCGCCGGCGGATTGTGCGAGGGCGTGACCACGATGCCGTCGGCCTGGCCCTTCTTGCGGTCGCGGTTGAAGGTCAGGATCGCGTGGGAGATGACCGGCGTGGGCGTGAACTCGTCGCCCGGGGCGATCCGTGTCTCGATGCCGTTCGCGGCCAGGACCTCGAGCGCCGTCTGGAAGGCCGGCCGGGAAAGCGCGTGGGTGTCGATGCCGATGAAGAGGGGGCCGTCGGTGCCCTGCTGCCGGCGGTAGAGGCAGATCGCCTGGGTGATGGCGAGGATGTGGTCCTCGTTGAAGGAGCGCTGGAAGGAGGAGCCGCGGTGCCCCGACGTCCCGAAGGAGACCCGCTGCGCCGGCACCGAAGGGTCGGGCTGGTCGGCATAGTAGGCGGCGATGAGCTTCGCCACGTCCACCAGGGGGGCGCGGTCCGCGGGTTGGCCGGCAAGGGGGCTCAGCTTCATGGCGCGGGAACGGGACGGGTCTCCAGGGCCGCGATCTTGGCGAGGCGGCGGCGGAAACGCTCGGCGCCGAGGAAGTCCGCGGCGAGGAAGCGTTCGATGAGTTCCCAGGCGAGCGCGCTGCCGACCACCAGCCCGCCGAGGCAGAGCACGTTCAGGTCGTCATCCTCCACCCCCTGGTGGGCGGTGAAGGCGTCGGTGACCAGGCAGGCGCGGACGCCCGGCACCTTGTTGGCCGCGACCGACGCCCCCACCCCACTGGCGCAGAGGGCGAGACCCCGGTCGACCTGCCCTGCGGCCACGGCGCGGGCGAGCGGGATCACGTAGTCCGGAAAGTCGTCCCCGGGCTCGGCCGTGGTGTTGCCGAAGTCCACCACCGTGTGCCCCGCGCTGCGCAAGAGAGCCGCCATCGCCCCCTTGAGCGCGAAGCCGCCATGGTCCGAGGCGACCCCGACGACGCGGGGAATGGGGGCGGGGGCGGGCGGGTTCAAGGCGGCTTCCGGCTAGGCGGCCTTCTCCGTTGCGGCCGTGTACTTGCCCTGCACCGCGAGGCCGTTGCACTTCGCGCGCAGGAGCAGCGCCTTCTGGGCGGCCGCCACATTGGCAGCCTGTCCGTTCCAGGCCTTCATCGCCGGGTCCTGGAGCGCCCGGCCGTAGGAGAAGGTGATCGTCCAGGGCGTCGCCCCGGCCTGCTCGATGGCGTTCAGTCGCTCCGTCGCCGGCACGTCCTTCTGGCCGCCGGACAGGAAGACGATGCCGGGGATCGCCGCGGGCACGGCGCGGCGGAAGCAGCGCAGCGTCGCCGCGGCCACCTCCGTGACCCCGGCTTGCTCCGCGGCCTTCTCGCCGGAGAGCACCATGCCGGTCTTCAGCAGCATCCCCTCGAGCGACACCCGCTGGTCCGCCAGGGCGCCGAAGGTCTCCTGCAGGACGTGGGTCGCCACCTCCTCGCAGCGCCCGATGGTGTGGTCGCCGTCCATCAGGATCTCGGGCTCGACGATCGGCACGAGGCCCGCCGCCTGGCTGAGCGCGGCGTAGAGCGCGTGGATCCGGGCGTTGGTGCGGATGCAGGAGTCGGTCGGCAGGCCGGGCGCAATCGAGATCACGGCCCGCCACTTGGTGAAGCGGGCGCCGAGCTTCACGTACTCGTCGAGACGCTCCTTCAGCCCATCGAGGCCCAGTGTGAACTTCTCGCCCGGGAAGCTGGGCAGGTTCTCGGTGCCGCCGTCGACCTTGATGCCGGGGATGATGCCCTGCCCCGCCAGGAGCTCGGCCATCGGCACGCCCTTTGACGTCTGCTGCCGGATGGTCTCGTCAAAGAGGATCACCCCGCTGATCGAGTCGCCCAGCCCCGGGCTGGTGAAGAGGGTCTCGCGGTACGCCCGCCGGTTGGCCTCGGTGTCGGCGATCCCCAACTCCTTGAACCGTTTCTCGATGGTAGGGAAACTTTCGTCGGCGGCGAGGATGCCCTTGCCGGGGGCCAGCAGTGCGCGGAGGGTCGAATCGAGGTTGGGAGGCGTCATGGTGGTCAGGTGAAGCTAGGCCGGATTGCCCATGAAAATCGACAGATTCCGGCGGACATGGTTACGGGTTGGACAAATGCCATTCAGTGGCTGTGGAAGCGAACCTCGGCCTCGAGCCGGGCGAGCTCCCGCAGCAGGGTGCCGATGAGCGGCAGCGCCCGGCGGTGGACGCCGTAGTGCAGGCGGTAGTGCTCGATCCGCCGGAGCTCATAGAGGGCATCGTCGTCGAAACGCGGCTGCCCGCGCACGACCGTGACCGTCGCGACCACCCCGCTCTCCACGTAGAACCGGACCATCTCCGGCAGCACGCCGGCGGCGCTGGCCGCCGCCTGGAGGGTGTAGGTGGGCCGCGCGGGGGCGGCCTTGGCGGCGGGGGGGGCGGGACGGCGGGGGGCTTTGCTCATGGGGTCCTCCGGGGTTGGAAATCCGAATCCTTCGAGAGCTTCTCCCACACAGCCCGCTGTTCCGCGGTGACCGTGGCCGGGACCACGATCCGCGCGGTGGCGTAGAGGTCTCCCCGGCCGCCGTCCTCGCGAGGCAGGCCGAGTCCGCGCAGCCGGAGCTGGCTGCCCGCGGCCGTGCCCGCCGGGACCCGCAGGGAGGTGGTTCCGTCGAGGGTCGGCAGCTTGACACTCGTGCCGAGTACCGCCTCCCAGGGCGCCAGGTCGAGGTCGCAGAGGAGGTCCGTCCCCCGGACGCTGAAGTCCGGATGGATCGCCAGGCGCACCCGCAGGTAGAGGTCGCCGGCCGCGCCGCCGCCGAAGCCCGCGCTGCCCTGGCCGGCCAGGCGGATCCGCTGGCCCTCGCGCACCCCGGCCGGGATCTTGACGTTGTAGGTGTCCGTCCGCTCGGCTGCCCCGTTGGCGCCCGGCCGGCGCAGCGTCACCTGCCGGCGGGAGCCCCGCAGCGCCTCCTCCAGGGTCACCATCAGGTCGGCCTCGACGTCCCGGCCGGGATGGGCGAAGTCACCTTCATCCGGCGGCATCCCGCCGCGGAACGAGCTGTAGCCGTCGCGGCTGCCGCCAAAGAAGGACTCGAAGAAATCGCTGTACCCGGTCCCGTCGAACTCGAAGTCGGCGCCCGGTCGGCCGGCCGACCGGCGCCCCGACGGCGGCGGGTCCGCCTCCATCCCGCCGGGCTGGCGGTCCCAGTTGGCCCCCAGTTCGTCGTAGCGCTTGCGCTTGTCCGGGTCGCCCAGCACCTCGTAGGCCTCGTTGATCTCCTTGAACCGCTCCTCGCCCACCTTCTTGTTCTTCGCGACGTCCGGGTGGTGGATGCGGGCCAGCTTGCGGAAGGCCTGCTTGATCTCCTCCGGGGTCGCCGTCCGGGCGACGCCCAGGGTCTCGTAGTAATCTTTGAATTTAACCGCCATGGGTCAGCGAACCTTGCACGAGTCCGGGCTATTCACAACGCGATCACGGCGCCAGCGGCCCATCCAGCCGCTCGAAGAACCCGATGGCGAAGTCCCCGTCGTTGCCGTACATGTGGTGCCAGTAGTAGCGCGACTTGATCTGCTCGCGCAGCGGCGCGAACCGCGCGTTCCGGTCGGTGTTGTCCTGGGGCAGCCAGAGGACGTACCGCACGTGGTTGTGCACCAGCCAGTCCACCGGGTCGGCCAGCTTGCCGTCGTAGAGGGCGGTCAGGTTCGCGAACCGCTCGCTCACCTCGAGGAAGGAGCCGCGCCAGGCCTCCTCGAGCCAGGGCCAGCCGAGGTAGCTCTGCTTGTCGGCGAAGAGCGACACCGCCGGCGACTGCGAATTTGCCATGATGAGGCCGCTCTCGAGCGTGATCCCGTCCGGGCGCGACCGCAGTTCCGTGATCATGTCGCGGATCACCACGTCGCGCTCGATCCAGCGCGCGCCGGAGAGCTGGCCGATCGACACCCGCGGCACGCCCCGGTACTGGCGCCCGAGGTCGTAGGCAAAGCCGAGGCCCGGCAGCAGCAGGAGCACCGTGCCGTAGCGGCAGAGCCGCGAGCGCGAGCCCAGGTTGACCGCGCCGGAAGTCAGCACGATCCCGGCATAGATCCACTGCCACCACTTGAGGGTCGAGTTGAACCGGGCCCATGGGCCGCCGTAGAGGTCGTGGTTGTACCAGCACTCGCTGCCGACGAGGGCCAGCACCCAGACGGAGCCGAGGTAGAGGGAGAGGCTGCGCCGCTCCCGGGTCGCGAAACCGAGGAGCAGGATGCCGACGACCGGCCAGAAGACGAGGAGCCAGCCGACGAGCGGCGTGTGGTCCGGCCGGGCGGTGGCGCTGATGGCGGCATTGTCGCCGATGGGCTGCTGGGTGAACTCGAGCAGGAATGGAAAGGCGAGCGCGATGGCGGCGGCGACGCCGACCGCCGCCGGCCGCCAGCAGCGGCGCTCGCCCCGGACGAAGCAGTAGACAAACCAGCCCACGACCAGCAGGCACTGCAGGGGAACGATCCAGGCGTTCGAGATGAAGGCGACCGGCATCGTCGCCGCGAGCAGGGCATGGTAGAGCGACCGGCGCGGCCCGGTCGTCCCGGCCTCCAGGGCGGCGATGAGCGCCGCCGCGAAGGCGAGGAGGAGGAAGCCCGCCAGGGGGGGATGGAAGTCACCCTTGGTCAGGAAATAGCTGAAGGGTTCCATCGGCAGGTCCCGGGGCTCGACCCCCTTGGTCGCCATCCAGTCCGCGACCTGGCGGCCGAGGGGGGTCAGCTCGTTGTGGACAATCGAGCCGCCGAGAAACCGCACGAGGTCGATGATGTAGGCCTCGTGGACGAGGAAGTGCCCGACCACGGCGAGCCCGCAGCCGCCGAGGAGGAGCGAGAGCACGACCAGCCACCGTCCGGGGCGCCAGGGGCAGAACCGGGCGACGGCCGAGCCGGCCAGGAGGGTGAAGAATCCCACCATGGTGCAGTACGCCAGGTGGTAGCTGACGCCGGGGCCCACGCCGATCAGCCGCCCGAGGAGCGCGGCCGCATAGTGCTGGAAACTGTAGTAGCAGTTGGCGGGGAAGCCGGAGAGCCAGAGGTCGGGCGGCGGCAGCCGCACCCCGCGCATGTAGGATTCGATCAGGCCGAAGTTCGGCATCTTGTCCTCGGTGAAGTCGATGTCGGGGAACGAGTACCTCCAGAGGAGGCAATAAAAGAACCCGGCGGCGAAGACCGCCTCCAGCGCCAGGTTCGAGCGGACGAGCGCGCGGTGGCGCCAGATGAGGTAGATCGAGATTCCGAGGGTGAGCGGAAGGATTCGCAGGTGGGCTCCGAGGCCGACGAAGTGCTCGAGGCAGAAGCACCCGAGGCAGATCGCCAGCACTCCGGTCGCCCGGGCGATCGCGTAGTCGCCAACCCAGCGCATGGCGAGGAGGCCGGCGCCCAGCAGGTTGATCCAAAGCGCGGCTAGGGCCAGACTTAGAAACACCAGCGACATCGGCCGAGCGTGCCTCCGCGCCGCCGCTCAGGCGAGCTTCGAGTTCTCTGCCGGGGCTTTCCGGGCAACCAAATACAACCTTTGCAATGGGCCCGGCCACCCGCTGTCCTCGTCGCTGCATGCCGCGCCCCCCGGTCGACACCGTTCCCCGCCGGCGCTGGGGCATGGGCGCGCTCCTAGGCTCGGGCATCCTGATCAGCTTCCTCGACCGCATCAATTTGGCTGCCGCCGCCCCCTTTCTCCAGCGGGACCTGCACCTCACCCCGGTCCAGATCGGCAAGCTCCTCTCGGTGATGTTCATCCCCTACGCCGTGCTCCAGATCCCGATCGGCCTCCTGGTCGACCGCTGGGGCGCAACCTGGATGGGCCGGATCGGCGCCTTCCTCTGGACCGCGGCCTCGGCGCTGACGGCGCTGGCCGGTGGCTACGGCGGGATCATGGCCGCCCGGCTGGTCCTCGGAGTCGCCGAGGCGCCGTCGTTTCCGACCGTTGCCAAGGCCACGGGGCACTGGTTTCCGCGCCACGAGCGGGCGCGCGCCACCGCGATCTTCGACGCCTCGGCCAAGTTCTCCAGCGTGATCGGCGTGCCGCTCCTCGGCTGGGTGATCGCCAAATGGGGCTGGCGCTGGGGTTTCGGGATCACCTCGGCGATCAGCTTCGTCTACTTCATCGCCTATACCGCGCTCTACCGCGACCCGAGCAACGACCGCCACCTTTCGGCCGCCGAGCATGCCTACATCCTCGAGGGTGGCGGCATGGCCGAGGGGACTTCGGGGGCCGGCTCGCTTGCCATGCTGGGCTACCTCCTGTGCCAGACTAAGGTCTGGGGGCTCGCCCTCGGCTTCGGGGCCTACGGCTACGCCTTCTACCTTTTCCTGAATTGGCTGCCCGACTACATGGTGCGGACCGGGGGCATGACCAACCTCAAGACGGCGGCGGTGCCGTGGGCGGTCGCGACGGTCACTGACGCGGTGGTCGGCGGCTGGCTCATCGACCGGCTCATCGCCCGCGGCGTGGACGAGACGCGCGTCCGCAAGTCGGTCCTCGTCGTCGGCATGCTGCTCGGCCTCGCGATCATCGGCGCCACGCAGACCGCGAACCCGCGCTGGGCCCTCTTCTGGCTCTCCGTTTCCCTCGGCGGCCTGGCCGCGGCCGCCCCGGTCGGCTGGTCCCTCCCCTCCCTCATCGCCCCGCGAGGAGGCACCGGCACCGTCAGCGGCATCATGAACCTGGCGGTGAACGCCATGGGGATCGCCGCGCCGTACGCCACCGGCTACATCATTCAGGAGACGGGATCCTTCAAGTGGGCGTTCCTGGTGGCCGCCGCGGTCCTGGCGGTGGGGATCTTCGCCTTCATTTTCCTGCTTGGTCGCATCGAGCCGTTGCCCGGGCCGGCCTTGGGTTGACGCCCCGGCCGGCTTTGGGAACCTTTCCGTCGCGTGAAAAAAACCCTCATCTCTCCTGCCAACCATCCCGCCTCCCGCGGGGCCTACAGCCCCGGCCTCCTGGTGGAGAACGGCGACACGAAGACCCTCTTCGTCACCGGGCAGCTGGCGGTCGACCGCGACGGCAAGGTGGTCGCGCCCTACGACCCGGTCGCCCAGACCGAGTTCGTGTTCCAGCTGATCGGCGCCGTCCTCGAGGCGGGCGGGATGACTTTCGCCGACGTGGTCAAGGTCGACACCTTCCTGACCAACATGCCCGACTTCGAGAAATACTCACCGATCCGCAACCGGTACTTCGCCGAGACGAAGCCCGTGAGCACGCTCCTCGAGGTCAAGGGTCTCGCCCGCGAGGGCTGCTGCGTCGAGATCGAGGTCCTGGCCATGCGGTGATGGCTGCGGCCCCCGCATCTTTGACGGCCGCGCCGCCCCTCTGCGTGGCCGATGACGAGACGTTCTGGCCGTGGATCTCCTGGCCCCGGTTTGCCGCGTGGCCCGGGAAGGAGTCGACCGTGGTGGTGGTGCCGGTGGTGGGCCTCGCCGACTGGGGGCTCGGGCATCCGCTGGACGCCGAGGAGACCGTGCTCCTCCCGATCCTGAAGGAGGCGTGCCGGCAGCTGCCTCCCGCGGAGAAGCCCCTGGTCGTGCCGCCGCTCCGGTTCGTGGTGGGTCCCGACGCGGGGTCCGCCTTCGCCGTCGACCCGCCGACCGCCCATGCGCTCATCGCGGAGGTCGCCGCGGGCATCGGGGCGGCCGGCTTCCGGAAGGTGGTCCTCCTGAATGCCAGTCCGTGGAACGAGGAACTCTGCGGGGCCGCCGCCCGGGACCTGCGCATCGGGCGCGGTCTGCAGATGTTCCAGGTCCATTTGAGCGCGCTCGGCCTCGACTTTCACCCGGCCCGCAGCCGCAGCCGCCGGGTGCTCCAGACCCTCCTCACCCATCTCCACGGGCGGGCCCCCGAGCCGGCGGAGGCCGCCGCGCCCGCCGCGGCCGCGGCGTGGGGCGACGAGGCCGTCCGTCCGCTGGCCGGGCCATCCGTGCCCCCCGAGGCGGCGGCGTGCGAGGGGGCGGCGACCCTCGCCGCCGCCTCGGTCCAGCTGGCCAAGCTCCTGGGCGATATCCGCGCCCGGGCCCCGCTCACGGCCTCGCTCGCCTGGACATGACCTTCCCGTCCTACCGCGACCGCTATCTGCCGGCCCTGACGCGCCGGCAGATCGAGGCGCTACCCGACAAGGCGTGGGCGCCCGTGATCCTGGCGGTCGGAGCCATCGAGCAGCACGGACCGCACCTTCCGGTGGCGGTCGACTCGCTGATGGGCCAGGCGTGGCTCTCCCTCGCGCTGGCCCGGCTGCCCGCGGGCGCGTCCTGCTACGTCGCCCCGCCCATCACGATCGGCAAGAGCAACGAGCACACCGGCTTCCCCGGCACGCTCTTCATCTCCCGCGACACGCTCCGGTCCCAGGTCCTGGCGATCGCGCGCCAGGTCCACGCCTGGGGCTTCCGGTCGCTGCTCGTCATCAACACCCACGGCGGGAACGTCCCGGTGGTCGTGCCCACGCTGCGCGAGATCCGCTCCCTCTACGGGATGCGGGCCGGCATCCTCTCCTCCGGCGCCGTGCCCGAGCTCTCGCCGGAGGAGGCGACCTTCGGCATCCACGCGGGCGAGGTGGAGACCTCGTGGCTCCTGGCGGCCGCACCGCAGCACGTGGAGATGGCCAAGGCCGTCTGCGAGTACCCCGCCCGCCCGGACGACCCGGGCGAGGTCCGCCCGGTGATGGCGCCGGCGCTGGTCGCCTGGGTGGCCAAGGACCTCTCCACTTCCGGAATCATGGGCGACGCTCCCGCGGCGACCGCGGAAAAGGGCGAGCGCTGGCTCGAGCGGGGCGCGGCCGTTTACGCCGCGGGGATTGCAGAAGTGGCCCGACTGGGACGAGGGTATACACCGTGAAACCCCGGACCCTTACCCCTGCCCTCGCCGGCGCGGTCCTCCTCCTCGGCAGCCTGGCCGGTCCCGCGGAGGCGCAGCCGATCCCGCCCTCCACGGCGACGTACCAGATCACCGAGGGTCCCCCCACCCCGCCACCGGTCTCGGCGCTCCAGGCGCCGACCGCCTTCGACCAGCTGGTCGCGCCGATCGCCCTCTACCCGGATCCCCTGATCGCCGTCCTCCTGCCGGCCTCCACCTTCCCGTCGGACCTGGTGGCCGCGTCCAATTACCTCGTGCAGTACGGCGACCCGTCCCAGCTCGACCGGCAGCCGTGGGACCCCAGTGTCCGCGCCCTCGCCCACTACCCGGCGGTGGTGTCGTGGATGGTCGACAACCTTTCCTGGACCCGCGCCCTGGGCGCGGCCTTTGCCGCCTCGCCGGGCGCGGTCATGGACTCCGTCCAGAAACTGCGCGCGATCGCCCAGGCCAATGGCACGCTCTCGACGACCCCGCAGCAGCAGGTGGTGCCGGACAACGGCGACATCGCCATCCTGCCCGCCGAGCCGGATGCCATCTACGTTCCGGCCTACGATCCCGACGTGGTTTTTTCCGATTACGCCTATTCCGACTATGCCGGCCCCTTCATCAACTTCGGCGATCCCTGCCCGGTGGGCGTCTGGCTCGACTTTGGCTTCGACTGGCGCCGGCACCGGGTCTGGACGGGCGATCCCGGCTGGTGGCATGACCGGCAGGGTTGGCGGCTCCCGGCGTTCCACGGCAACCGGCCCCCGCCGGGCGGCCGGGTCTGGGACGCCCCGTCCGCGGGAACGATCCTCCAGGGCGGGACAGCTCCCCGCATCACGGCCCACGCGCCGACCCCGCACCCCATGGCCACCGTCCCGAACCCGCCCCCGGAGCATTACCGCCGCGCTCCCGACGGGGCCGGCCCCGCCGCGGGAAGCTATGACTCGCCCGGTCCGCGCACCGTGGTCCCGCAGGAGCGCCCGCGCCTGATTCCGCCCGCTTCGGGTGCGCCGACGGTGCATTCGCCGATCGCCGGTCTGGATTATGTCCCGCCGTCCTCGGCGCCGCCGATGCGCTACTCGCCGGCTCCGGAGGGGCGGCCGGCGCGGGCCCCGGCCTACGAGGCGCCGACGGCCCCGGCGGCCGCGGCCCCGGCGGAAACCGGGAGCTACTCGCTGCCGGTCCGCGCGGAGCCCGCCCCGGAGCAGCATGAAGCCGCCCCGCCACCGCGCGAGGCGCCGGTGCACGAATCGCGTGCGCCCGAACCCGCCCCGGAGCAGAGAAATCCACCCAGATGACGACCAGCCTGCCCCTGTTCTGGATCGATGCCTTCGCGGAGCGCCCCTTTGGCGGCAACCCCGCCGCGGTCATCCCCCTCGAGGCGTGGCTGGACGACGGGCTCCTCCAGCGCATCGCCAATGAGAACGGCCTTTCGGAAACCGCCTACTTCGTCCGCACCGGTGCCGCCCGCGCGAAGCTGCGCTGGTTCACGCCGGCGGTGGAGGTCGACCTGTGCGGCCACGCGACCCTGGCGACCGCGCACGTGCTCTTCCACGAGCTGGGCCAGACCGAGTCGCCGTTCATCTTCGACACCCGGTCGGGCCCGCTCTCCGCCGCGCGCCGCGGCCCGCGGATCGAGCTCGATTTCCCGGCCCGGCCGGCCTCCCCGGCCGAGGCCACCGCGGAACTCACGGCCGGCCTCGGGCTCCCGCCGCAACGGGTGCTGAAGACCGACAAGGTCTGGCTCTGTGTCTACGCGTCCGAGGACGAGGTGCGGGCGATCGCCCCGCACGCCGAGCGCTTGGGCCGGGTGCGGCCCGGCCGGATCATCGTCACCGCCCCCGGCCGGGATTGTGATTTCGTGTCGCGCTTCTTCGCGCCGGACGCCGGTGTCGCCGAGGACCCGGTGACCGGTTCCGCCCACTGCACGCTCGTGCCCTATTGGGCGGAGCGCCTCGAGAAGACCGAGTTGCACGCCCGGCAGGTCTCCCGCCGCGGCGGCGAACTGTGGTGCGAACTCGACGGCGACCGGGTCCGGATGGCGGGCAGCTGCGCCCTCTACCTCCGGGGCCGCGCCAGCGTGTGACCGGCGCAAACCCGGGCGCCCGCCCATGAGCTCCGCTCCCCGCTCGCGCCCGAAGGTCCTCTTCATCTGCGCCCACAACCTCAGCCGGAGCCTGACCGCGGAGCGGATGTTCGCGGGGTCTTCCCTCTATGACGTCAAGTCCCGGGGGGTCGCCCGGGAGGCGCGGATCCGGCTCAGCGCCCGCGACCTCGGATGGGCCGACCAGATCTTTGTCATGGAGAAGGACCACAAGGACCGGATCACGCAGGAATTTCCCGACGCCCTCCAGGGCAAGAAGGTGGTCTGCCTCTTCATCGATGACCTCTACCAGCCGATGTCGCCGGACCTCGTCGCCGTCCTGCGGGAGCGGCTGGAGCCCTACCTGACGCTGCCCGAACCTCCGGCCGCGTGACCCCCGAGCCATGAACGCCGAGATCCGCCCGATGGTCCCCGCCGACTATGACGAGTCATTCGCCCTCTGGAGCGCCTGCGAGGGACTCAGCCTGGGCGACGACGACCAGCCGGACGGGATCGCCCTCTACCTCCGCTACAACACCGGCCTCTGCTTTGTCGCCGTCTCGGACGGCTCCCTGGTCGGCACGGTGCTGGCGGGCCACGACGGCCGCCGCGGCATCCTCCGCCACCTGGTCGTGCGGCCGGACTTTCGCCGCCAGGGCCTCGGGCGCCGGCTCGTCCGCTGCAGCCTGGACGCGCTCGCCGCCGCCGGCATCCGCAAGTGCAACCTCTTCGTCATGGACCACAATCCGGCAGGCCGGCATTTCTGGGAACAGCTGGGCTTCCGCCCATTGCCGAACGACTACCGGACCCTGCAGCTCGGAACCGGCACCCCGTTCGCGGCCCCGGGGCCGTGATCGGCGGCCGGGCGGTTCACTTCTCCTTCATCTCGTAGACGCCGTCCCAGCCCGTCGGCGGCGGCTCCTCCCGGTAGCCCTCGGCGATTCCGATGTAAACCAGGGAGGGATTGTTGCTCGTGCCCGGCTTGCGGCCCTTGCCGTTCGGCTCCAGCGCCTCCGCGCGGTGGAAGAGCTCGAGCGCCCCGTCCCAGTCGCGGGCATAGTACTTGGCGAGGCCCTGCTCGAAAAGGGCGATGCACTCGCGCAGCCGGTCGGTCGCGTCCTCCTTCAGCGCGGCCAGCTCGAAGATCGGCAGGCCGGTCGAGCGGCCCTTGACGATGATCTTGCCCAGCGCGCGGAAGACCACCCGGCCGGGCTCCAGCCGCTCGCACTCGGCCCGGGTGGACTCGGTGCACATCGTGTACACGCCCCAGCTCTTGGCCCCGCTCTCCATGCGGGCGGCGATGTTCACGTTGTCGCCCATCATCGTGTAGTTGAACCGGGTGTGGCTGCCCATGTTGCCGACGACGCAGAGCCCGGTGTTGAGGCCGATGCGGGTCTGCAGGTTGCGCACGATCTCCGGCCAGCGGTCCCCCTCCGCGTTCCACTTTGCGCGGAGCTCGTCGCAGCGGCGGTGGACCCGCAGGGCGGCCACCGCGGCGCGGATCGGGTGGTCGGGCAGCGCCAGCGGCGCCCCGTAGATCGAGACCACCGCGTCGCCGATGTACTTGTCGAGCGTCCCGCCCTCCGCCTGGATGATGTCGGTGCAGGCGGTCAGGTACTCGTTCATGAGCTCGACCAGCCGCGGCGGGGTCAGCTTCTCCGAGAAGCTCGAGAACGACTGGATGTCGCTGAAGTACGCCGTGATGGTTTCCTCGACGCCGCCCAGCTTCGGCTCCTCGCCGGAGTCCACCATGCGGGCGACGAGGGCGGGCGCCACGTAGGCCCCGAACATCCCCTTGATCCGGCTTTTCTGCTTCTGCTCCTCGGCGATCTGCCAAAGCAGCGCCACGCCGCCCGTGGTGAGCGCGCCGGCGATCGGAGCCACCACCGGGATGATGAAGTTGCTGGTCTTGAAGAGCTCGAAGGCGGCGGCGACGTAGATGACCGCCGAGAGAATCGCCATCACCTTGGAAAGGACCGCGCGGGGGCCACTGCCGCCGCCGAGGGCCAGCCCGGTCGCGAGGGCGGAAAGGAGGAAGATCGCCACGTAGGCGCCCCATTCGGGGAGCCGGCCGATATAGCGCCCGGACACGATGGTCTTGAACAGGTTTCCATGGACGCTGACCTTGGGGACGTCCCGGTCGTCGAACGGCGTCGGCGCGGCATCGTGGAAGGTGAGGATGTCCGTCGGCCCAATCAGGACGATGGCATCCTTGAACTGGGCATAAAACTCCGCCGCGGTCTTCTTGTTGGCCGCGTTGTCGGAGGCCAGCATCTGGCTGTACCCATAGGCGTCGCTGAAGCTCACGTAGGGATTGCGTTCCGCGTCGAGCCAGCGGGAGAACCAGTTGATCTCCAGCATCTGTTTCTTGTAGAGCGGGATCCGGGCGACCACGGTGCCATCGGGCCGCGTCATCTCGATGGACTCGTTGGAGATCTTGATCCCTTCCCGGTCCACGCCGTAGTAAATCCGCGCCAGCTCGATTCCCATCGTGAAGTAGGTCCTCCCGGGCGTCGGGGCGAACAGCCAGGCGAAGCGGGTGCCCCCGTCCACCGTGTCGATGAGGGCGACGCCCGGCGGCCCGTACTGCAGCGGTCGGCCGACGTTGAGCGACGGCAGTTCCGGTGGCTCGATCTGGCTGAGCGGAGGCAGATCCGACCGGTTGAGGTCGGGAAACTCCCGCGAGGCCGGCTTGCCGTTCACATCGCGAAAATCCAGCGCGGTGTAGGAGGCCCCGACCAGCACCGATTTGGAACCAAAGAGAAAGCGGCCGAGCGCCAGGTTGCCGGAGATCAGCTTCTCCATGTCCACCGACTCGGCCCGGCCCTCGTCGTTGAACACGATGTCCATGCCGACCGCCTTGGCCCCGCCCTGGCCGATCAAGTCCTTGGCCACGGTCGCAAAGTACGCCCGGCTCCAGGGCCAGCCGCCAATCTTGGCCAGCGACGCCGGGTCAATGTTGACGTAGACCACGCGGGCCGGCGCGTTGATCGGGCCCCGGAAGCGGAAACGCTCGTCGATCAGCTTGTTCTCGAGGAAGGTCAGGAACCCGAAGTGCGCGATCACGCACCAGGCGACGGGGATCGGGGCAAGCAGCACCCAGCGCAGCCGGTAGAGCGTGGACTTGCGGGAGGACGCCACGGGGCCGGACGCTAGCTATTCGCGTTCGGCCATGAAAGCAGAATTGCCGTCAGGTGCTGCCGGCCCCCGGCGTGGTCGCCGGGGCGGGAACGGTCGGCGGGGGCGGCGTCGTGTTGTTCAGCGGGCCGCTCACCGGGCCAAAGACGGTGTCGATCGTGGCGGTCGAGATCTGCTGCGAGGCATTCAGGATCTCCGTCTGCTCCTCCGGGGTCAGGTCCTTGGACTGGATGATCGCCGTGCCAATGACCGCGGGGGTCGTCCCGTTGGCCGGCGTGTAGGAGAAGGTGGCGGTGATTTCCCGGCCGGCCGGGACATTCACGCTGTTGGCCGTGCCGCTGAAGACGATTTTGCCCTCCTGCGTCTGGACGGTGAAGGTGGCGGTGCCATTGCCATTCGGACGGAAGATGATCCGGAAGGTGGTGCCGCGGATACCGGCCGCGCCGACCGGCGTCTGGACGGAGAATTCCGAGCCCTTGTCCACGTTGAGGTGGACCACCTTGCCGACCAGCTCGCCGTGATTGAGGTTGAGGCGGGTCGTCGAGGTGCCCTGCTCCTGCTTCAGGTCGGAAACCTTGATGTCGCCGGCAAACGGGTCCTGCTCGAACTGCTGGATATCGAGCGAGGAATTCGCGCCCACGTTCACGGTCGCGCCATTCGAGAAGGCGAGGATCACGCTCGAGTCGGCCGCCGTAACCACCGTGGTCTCGTCGGAAATCATGTCGCCGTTCTGGAGGACCTTGGCCGCGCCGCCGGCCGTGGGGACCGCCTCGACGTGCCCGACCACCCGGGCCACCTGGATTTTGCCCTTGATGCGGGCGGCCGTCGCCGCCGGCGTCGGGGCCGCCTGGCCGGTCTGGCCGGTCGTGGGTGTCTCGCCCGTTTGGGGTGTCTGCGCCGTCTGGGCCTTCCCCGGTACCACCGCGGCAAACAATCCGAAGACAAGCAGGCACAGAAATCGGTGGAGCATGGAAGTAACGATTAGCTCGTTTGTTATCGGGTTTCCAATCGTTGACGCAAAGATTGTGCAAGAAGGAACTCCGGGTCAAGACGCAAGGATACGTTCGCCGCGGCCATGGCAGGTCCTTGCTGGAGAGGGGAAAGGCTCAGGTGGTAGGCTTCATAGTACCACACGTCGGCCCGCCGGGGTGCCAGCCGGAGGGCGGTGAGGAAGCACTCGCCGCCCCGGATCCACTCGCCCTGCATGTCGAGTCCGACGCCCTGGCGGACCCAGAACTCGGCCACGACGGGGGAAAGCGCGATCGCCCGCTGGGCCTCCCCGGCCGCCGCCGCCCCCAGACGTTTCGTGTCGCCCGGGGTCACGAGCGCCTGGAGGCTGTCGGCGTAGGCCGCGTCCGACCAGGCCTGGGCGTTCTTTGGGTCGAGGGCCGCCGCCCGCAGGAACGCGTTCCGGGCCTCCGCCACCACCGCGGGGTGCCTGGCGACGTCCTCGCCGGCGATCGCCAGGTTGTCGATCCGCTCCCGCGCTGCCCGCCGCAGTTCCTCGGCCTGGTACTTGGGCACCGCCCCGCGGAAGACAAGCGCCAGGGCGACCAGCGCGGCCGCCGCCGCGGCCAGGCGGGCGGCCGCCGGCGGCCGTCCGGGCGCCGGCGCGACCGGCCACGCCGCGGCCGTCACCAGCGCCCCGACCGTGGCGACGATCTCCGCCAGGGCGGGGATCTTCAGGTGGAAGTCCACCAGGAGGTGCAGCGCGAAGGCCAGGAGCCCCGTGTAGGCGGCGCCAGCCAAGCCCCGGGCCCGCGCCGTCCGGACGGCCAGCCCCGCGCCGGCCCCGAAGAAGAGCAGGAAGCCGACCGCGCCGTAGTCCGCCAGGGTGTTCAGGTAGTCGCAGTGCGCATAGTAGGGCTGGTCCCGATATCCAAAGGGGCGATACGCCTCGAAGAGCGGGTCGAAGCCCCCGGCGCCGGCGCCGACAACCGGGTGGGCGCGGAAGAGCTGCCAGGCCCCGCGCCAGAGGATCGGCCGCGTCCGCTCGCCGAGGTCGGAAACCAGCTGGTGGACACGGACGGCCATGAGCGGGAAGGAGAAGTAGAGCACGGTGGCCGCCGCCGCCGCAAGCGCCAGCGCCCCCACGGCGGCTGCGAGGCGGCGGCCCAGGGTGTGGCCCGGGGCGAAGAGGGGCCGCAGGACCAGGGCCGCCGCCAGGGCGAGCCAGGCGCCGCGGCTGATCGCGAGCACGAAGCCCAGGAGGAGGGCGGCAAGCGCGAAGCCGCCGAGGATGCGGACGTTCGCCGAACGCCCGCGGGCAAAGGTGAGCCAGCCCGCCGGCGGGATGAGGAGCGCCATGAAGACCCCGAGGCTGTTGGGGATCCCGAAGGAGCCCGTCGACCGGCCGAGGAACTGCGCCGCCTGGGTGCGTCCCAGCATGAGCCAGTCGGGCCGGACGAAGTGCTGGTAGGCGGCCAGCGCGGCCGCCGCCACGCCGAGAAGCCCCAGCACGGCGACCAGGGCGCGCCGGCAGGGCGCCGACGGCAGGCCGTTCAGCACCACCCAGTAGATTGCGATCCCCTGCGCCCAGTTGAGCCAGTCGGTCCAGCCGAGCCAGGGGACGGGTGAGACCCACGCCGCGTTGGCCGCGGCGTAGGCGAGGAACGGGACGAAGAGCCAGCCGGCGGGATGGGCCCGCGCCCCGCGCTCCGGGTCAAGGAAGTGGGCGGCGAGGAGCGCCGCCGTCAGCACCACCATCAGGACCCGGGTGCCCGGCAGGAACCCGCCGAGCGACAGCGTCGTCCACGCGAGGTTGGCGGCCAGGAGCACCGTCCGGAACCATTCCCAGACGGAGGGGCGGGCCGGGGGCGGGGAGGCGGGCATACCGAAGCAAGGGAGGCGCCCGCCCGCGGGCACCGCGAACAAAAAAGCGGCGCCACCCCCTCGCGGGAACGGCGCCGCCGTAGTCTTACGGTTGCAAATGCTCTCAGCTCGTCGGGACGGTCTGGATCGTCTTCAGGATCCGGCCGGCCACGAGGTACGGGTCGGCGGCCGAGTTCGGGCGCCGGTCCTCCAGGTAGCCCTTGTAGCCGTTGTTGACGAAGCTGTGCGGGATGCGCACCGAGGCCCCGCGGTCCGCCAGCCCGTAGCTGAACTTGTCGATCGACTGGGTCTCGTGGAGCCCGGTGAGGCGGAGGTGGTTCTCCGGCCCGTAGACGGCGATGTGCTCGTCGCGGTGGGTGTTGAAGGCGGCCATGAGCTTCTCGAAGTATTCCTTCCCGCCCTTCTCGCGCATGTACTTGGTCGAGAAGTTGGCGTGCATGCCGGAGCCGTTCCAGTCGAGCGGCTGGTTGAACGGGGCGAGGATGGGCTTGCAGCGCCACTCGATGTCGACGCCGTAGCCCTCGCAGAGGCGGGACAGGATGTAGCGCGCGACCCACATCTGGTCGGCGGCACTCTTCGAGCCCTTGCCGAAGATCTGGAACTCCCACTGGCCCTTGGCGACCTCGGCGTTGATGCCCTCGAGGTTGATCCCGGCGTCGAGGCAGATGTCGATGTGCTCCTCGACCATCTTGCGGGCGATCGGGCCGACATTCTTGTAGCCGACCCCGGTATAGTAGGGTCCCTGCGGCGACGGGAAGCCGCCGGTCGGGAAGCCGAGCGGGGAGCCGTCCTTGAAGAAGAAATACTCCTGCTCGAAACCGAACCAGGTGTCCGGGTCGTCCGGGATGGTGGCGCGGGAATTGGACGGATGCGGCGTCTTGGCGTCCGGCATCATCACCTCGCACATCACCAGCACGCCGTTCTTGCGCGTCGTGTCCGGGAACACCGCCACGGGCTTCAGCACGCAGTCCGAGCTCTTGCCCTCGGCCTGCTGCGTCGAGCTCCCGTCAAAGCCCCAGAGCGGAAGATCATCGAGCTTCGGGAAGCCCGAGAAGTCCTTGATCTGGGTCTTGCTGCGGAGACTGGCCAGCGGGGTGTACCCGTCGAGCCAGATGTATTCGAGTTTGTATTTGGCCATGAATAAACGATTTAGGTAGGGTTTTGGTGGAGGTTCCCGCTCGCCTGTCCAGGCTTACCACGGGGCCGCAGGGGGCGATGGAAAGGGCCTCAAATTTCAGCACCTTGCGTGCCATTGGCAATCCCAACTTGAATGGCGGCATGGCCCGTGCCGCCCCCCTTTCCACCCCTTCCGCCTGATGCACGAAATGAAGGATACCCCCCGCGCGCTCGTGCGGATCAGCTACGATGGGCGCGTGCACAAGACCTTCCGGGGGCACCTGGCCCGGGAGCGCTTCGAGCAGGAGGTCCGCGTGCTGCGGCACCTGGAAAAGGCGGGCTGCCCCTTCGTGCCCCGGCTCCTCGAGGCGTTCCCGGAGGAGCTGAAGATCATCACGACCAACTGCGGGACGCGCGTCGACCAGGTGAACCCCGAGCGCCAGCGGGAGCTCTTTGCCGAGCTCGAGCCGTACGGCGTCCGCCACGAGGACCGCGAGCTGCGCAACATCACCTACCGCGCCTCCGACGGCCGCTTCTGCGTCATCGACTTCGAATTCGCCACGCTGCTCGGGAGCGGTCCCGAGGCCAAGTCCCTGAAACCCACCGCCGCCCAATGACCCGCGCCGCCATGAGCACGCAGGACGACGACGGCCAGGTGGCCGGCGGAATCTGCTGGTCGGGGCTCACCCACCCCGGGCGCTTCCGCCCGAACAACGAGGACACGTTCCTCGCGCTCAAGTTCGACGGGCACGAGGTGAACTACCTCGGCAAGACCGGCCGCGCCTCGCTCGAGGGCAGCGACTTCGTCTTTGCCGTCAGCGACGGCATGGGCGGCGCCCACTCCGGGGAATTCGCAAGCCGGATCGCGGTCGACCGGATCACCCGGCTGCTGCCGCGGAGCTTCCGCCTCAAGGCCGTGGGGCTGGCCGATGGCTTCGCGGACGTGCTCACCGAACTCTTTGCCGCCATCCACTCGGACCTCCTCCAGCTCGGCGCCTCCTATGCCGAGTGCGCCGGGATGGGCGCGACGCTGAGCCTCACCTGGTTCCGGCCCGGCTGGATGTATTTCGGCCACATCGGCGACAGCCGCATCTACACGCTTCCGCGCGAGGGCGGGATCAGCCAGCTGACCCACGACCACAGCCACGTCGGCTGGCTCCGGCGCCGGGGCGAGATCAACGAGCGCGAGGCCCGCTTCCATCCCCGCCGGAACTCGCTCAACCAGGCGCTCGGCGCCGGCCACCAGTTCATCGAGCCGCAGATCGGCGCGGTCGAGCACCGGCCCGGCGACCGCTTCCTCATCTGCTCGGACGGGGTGATCGACGGCCTGTGGGACCGGCAGCTGGACGAGCTCATCCGGACGAACCCGGTCGGGCCGGGCCACATCACCGCGGCCCAGCGGATCATCAACGAGGCGGTGGAGGCATCCGGCCGGGACAATGCGAGCGCCGTGGTGGTCGAGCTCCCGATCCCGCGGGAGGAGCCGTGAACCTCGTCTTTTTCTACGGCACGCTCAAGCGCGGTGGCAGCAACCACCATTACCTGGCCGGCCAGGAATTCGTGGCGCCGGCGCGCACCGCCCCGGGCTACCGGCTCTTCCGCCTCGGGGACTATCCCGGCATGGTGGCGTCCCCGGGCGCCCAGGCCGCCATCACCGGGGAAGTGTGGTCAGTGGACGACGCCTGCCTCGCCGAGCTCGACCGCCTTGAGGGCACGGCCGAGGGGCTTTACCAGCGGGTGCCGGTGGCGCTCGCGGGCTCCTTCCCAGACGGCGGCGTCGAGGGATACCTTTACCTCCGGGACGTGAGCGGGCTGGCCGACTGCGGACCGACCTGGGAAGTGTAGCGTGCCAGCGCGCCGGCTACGGCCGGCCGGTGGGAGCCGGTTCGGCCGCGAAGCGGCGCACCCCCGTGAACTTGGCCCGGAAGAGGTCGTCCAGCATCCCCGCCAGGTTCGCCGGCACCCGCCCGACCAGGGCCTCGAGCGGCGGGAGCGAGCCGTCGGCCAGCACCGCGGTGGCGGCGTTGGCGGCCGGCCTCACGGGCTCGCCGCGGGAGGCGGCCTCGGACAGAAACGCCGCCTCCTCCTTCTCGTCGGGCCACTCCGAGTCCGCGTCGCCGGCCGGCTCGGGCTCGGCCGCGGGCAGCTCCAGCCGGCCGGCCAGGCGGGCCTCCAGCCGCTCAATCAGCCCTTTTTTTTTTCGCCGTCGATCTCCTCGCCGAGGGCCGCGAGTTCCTTGATCAGGCTGTCGATCGCGCGCGACCGGCTGGCCTCCACCGCCTTCAGCAGCGTGACCTCGAAATTGATCTTCTCGGCGAGGCCCAGCTTCACGCTCCCCTCCCCCTCCCGGAGTCCGTCCAGGAGCCGGGTGACCTGCTCGGTCGTCATGACCGTCCCGAGCCTCTCGGTCTTGCCGCCCGCCGCGATGGATTCGAGCAGCGCCGCGCGGACCAGCACCTGCAGGTCGGCGAGCAGCCGCACGAGGTCGCGGCCCGCCTCGTCGCACTCGTCCACCAGGGCCACGATCCGGCGGTGGTCCCCGGCGGCGACGGCCGCGGCGAGCTCGGCCACCTTGGCCGAGGAGACCAGCCCGTAGACGTCGAGCACGTCCGCCTCGGCGATCTCGCCCCCGCAGAAGGCGATCATCTGGTCCAGGATCGACTGGGCGTCGCGCATGCCGCCGTCGGCCAGGCGCGCGATGCAGGCGAGGGCGGCGGCGTCGACCTTCACCTTCTCGGCGGCGGCGATCATTTGCAGGCGCGCCGAGATGATCTCGGGCGGGATGGGCTTCAGGTCGAAGCGCTGGCACCGGGACAGGATGGTGGGCAGCACCTTCTGCACCTCGGTCGTCGCGAACACGAACTTCACGTGCGGCGGCGGCTCCTCCAGGGTCTTCAGCAGCGCGTTGAAAGCCGCCGTCGAGAGCATGTGCACCTCGTCGATGATGTAGACCTTGAACTTGCCTTGGGCCGGGGTGTAGCGGGACGTCTCCCGCAGGTCGCGCACCTGCTCGACCGAGTTGTTCGAGGCGCCGTCGATCTCGATCACGTCGAGGTGGGTGCCCTCCTGGATCGAGACGACCGCCGGGTCATTGGGGTCGAAATCGGCGTTGGGGCCGCCGGTGCAGTTGAGCGCCTTGGCGAAGATCCGGGCGAGCGAGGTCTTGCCGGTCCCGCGCGGTCCCACGAATAGGTAGGCGTGGGCGATCCGGCCGCGGGAGATCGCGTTCCGCAGGGTCCGCACGACATGATCCTGGCCGACGACGTCGGCAAAAGTCTGCGGCCGCCATTTGCGCGCCAGAACCTGGTAACCAGAAGCGGACAAGGGAGTTCGGAAGGAAGGTAAAGGAGTGGCCAGGCACTCCACGGCACTGGTAGAACGTCGGTACCGTTGCTGCCTTCCGGCCCTGGCGGGGTTCGCGCGTCTGCCCATGCATGGCGCCTGGCC
>Ga0302314_10001808_pt1 | contig 40028 bp, 36 predicted proteins | sample III_Palsa_N2_3_FD_200533 | JGI IMG/M metagenome (GOLD analysis project Ga0302314, IMG submission 200533) | Peat permafrost microbial communities from Stordalen Mire near Abisko, Sweden - III_Palsa_N2_3 | ecosystem: Environmental > Terrestrial > Soil > Palsa > Peat permafrost | place: Sweden... | reverse complement strand
GCAGCAAACCGGCGAGAATCCGCATCAGGGTGGTCTTGCCACTGCCGTTGTCACCCTCAATAAGGGCCAGCTCGCCCTCGCACAGACGAAAATCCAGTGCCGCAAATACCGGTTCTTCCTGGCGATGAAAGCTCAGGGCCCGCGCTTCAAGCAGGGGCGTGTTATTGGGAGCGGCAGTAGGAGCGGCAGTCATTCCCTTGATTGTCCGCAATGCGCGAGGCGCTTGTCCATGCGGCGTGCTGTCATCAACTCAAGGAGACAAGACGCGTAAATGAGCGATCTCGCTGCCTTGGCCATAAACATAGGCGTTTTGTTGATAGCGATGAGCCAGCGCATCAAGCGTTGATTGATCGGGGCCGATCACGAAGAGACTGGGTTCGTACCAGCCGCTGTTGCCGATACCGATGGCGGAAAAGATCACGCTTTCAGGTAGGACTTGCAGTGCCACAAGCAACGCACGCTGCGCAGCATGATTGTCAGCCGATGCACTGGCTTTCGAGTGAGGATTCCATGCCGTGATAAATCCCCACGAGCGTGTGCCAACCTCTAGCTGCAAAGACTCCGGGAGTGTCTGATCGATACGAATGCAAGCCCACGTCGCGGCGTTCAGGCAAACCAGGTAGTCGGTTTCGCCATAGGCCTGCAGCAGTGTTTCAATCATGACGAAGTGGAGGTAATGGCGGCAGGCGGTTTTTGAGCAGGGTGACCGCTGCATCGAGATTGACGCTGGCGATATCGTTCGAGTTGTGCAACAACTCATCAAGTAGCGCGTCCTGCGCCCGCCCGCGTTCGAGCGCGTAGGCATAGGGTAGGTGGGTGAAGGTAACCATGCGATAGCGGGCCATGTAGTGCTCTGGTGCTCGCTCGGCCAGCAGGACGCCCAGCTCGCGTTTAGCCAGATAGTGCGGATCAGCCACCGAGTCGCGCATCTCGATGTAGTTTTCCAGCGCCATGGTGGCAATCGCGTTGGCGTCGGGCCGGCGGATTCGCTGGAACTCGGCAAATACATCGGCGCTGTCGCACGGTGCCTCGGCCAGCAGATCAGTCAGCACCACGGTGTCCTCGAAACCGCAGTTCATGCCCTGGCCGTGAAACGGCACGATCGCGTGGGCGGCATCGCCGATCAACAGCGCACGACCGTCCAGATGCCAGCGGTCCAGATAGAGCGTAGACAGGGTACCGACGGGATGACCGTCGTAATCCTCGGCAAATTTGGGGATCAGCGGCAGCAGGCCGGGGAAGTCTTCGCGGAAAAAAGCCGCGGCGGCGTTTGAATCCGGCAGGCTGGCAAAGCTCGGTGCGCTGCCATCATTCGGCAGGAACAGCGTCACCGTGAAGCTGCCTTCGGTATTGGGCAACGCGATGCACATATAGCCGCCGCGCGGCCAGATATGCAGTGCATGCGGCTCGATCGCGAACGGACCATAGGCGCCGTTGCCACGCACGATTGAGGCAGGCAGTTCGTCGGTGGGGGGAATTTCCAGTTCCTTGTACCCATGCCCCAGCGATTCGATACGCTCGCCCAATGGTGCGTAGGCATTCATCGCGGCGCGCACGCCAGAGCCGGCACCATCGGCACCAATCAGCATGCCGAAGGGCACGCTGCGTGTGGCTCCGGCCGCATCAGTGACGTCCATACGCTGGCTGTCAAAGTCGATGTTGTGCGGCGACTGGCCGAAGTGAATCTGTGCGCCAGCCGCCTCGGCGGCATCCAGCAGCAAGGTATTCAAGGTGCTGCGTGAGACCGACCAGATAACTTCACTGTCGTCGACGCCATAGCGCTGCAAACTGGTGCTGTTTTCGCGACCGTGCACCATCCGGCCACGCATCATCACGGCGTGGCGCAGCACATCGTCAGCCAGGCCTGCGGTGCGCAGAGCCTGCAAGCCTCGCTCAGCCAGGGCCAGATTGATCGAGCGTCCACCCGAGAAGCCGATAAAGCGTGGATCGGGAAACTTCTCGAATACTTCGACGGCAAAGCCGCGCTGCGCCAGCTGCTGGGCCAACAGTGCACCGACCAGACCACCGCCGATGAGGGTAATGGGTTGCTTCGCCATGCCGCTTTCCAAAGAAGGTAAAACAACCCGCGGTGTTGATCTGCCGCCGGCCAAGTCCAGTGTCTCAATGTCCAAGAGTAACCAGCTCGACGGCTCGCGCCGCGGGCTGCGCCACTAAAAACTCATGAAGTAGCCGCCGTTGACCGGCAGGTTGGCGCCGGTGATGTAACCGGTGTCATCGGCGTTGAAGAAACCGACGGCGCGGGCAATATCGCCCGGTGTACCCAGTCGTCCCACGGGGATGCTGGCGATGATCTGCTCGCGAATGTCTTCGGATACTGCTGCCACCATCTGGGTATCGCAGTAGCCCGGCGACACCGTATTCACGGTGATGCCCTTGCTCGCCGTTTCGCGCGCCAGCGCCATGCTGAAACCGTGCACGCCGGCCTTGGCCGCCGAATAGTTCGTCTGCCCGAACTGACCGGTTTGTCCATTCACCGAACTGATATTGATGATGCGGCCGAACTCGCGCTCGATCATGCCCTCGATAACGTTGCGGCACATGTTGAACACGCCGTCGAGATTTACCTGCATCAGCTGATGCCATTGCTCGGGTGTCATCTTGCGCAAACTGGCGTCGCGAGTGATGCCGGCAGCATTGACCAGTATGTCCACACTGCCGTGTTCGGCTTCGATCCGCGAAACGAGCTGCCTGCAGCTGTCAAAGTCGGTGACGTCGACCGGTTCGAAGCTGATCGCCTCGCCCAAGTCGGCGACGTCTTCGTAGAATTGGCTGACGCGCTCTTCGCGCGCAGCCAGGTCTACGGCAACCACCCGGCGTCCGGCCTTTGTCAGGTGGCGGCAGATTTCTGTGCCCAGACCACCGATACCGCCGGTGACAATCGCGATGCGCTTGTGAGCGACAGATGCACTCATGGACTTTCCAACATTGTCTGAATCATGCCGCAGGGCAGCACGTGCTGTGCCGCAGCGGATGAAGATAAGGAAAAGGACACACGATGCGTCAGCGTAGTTTGACGCCCGGGGGCAGCTCAGCCGGGCTTCTTGCCGCCGCGACCGGTGCTGCCGGGCGGTTGGACCACCTGTGCGGCGGTATCCATGAAGCCACGTTGCATCGCCTTCCATGCGTCCATATTGCGCTCGGTCAGGTCGTTCAACATGGTCCAGGGCGTCTGGCCCATCAAGCTGTTGAGCTGGCTGCGGAACTGCGTCTGCTGGTCGAGAAAGACCTGCAGGCTGCGCTCCAGATACGGTCCCATGAAACCCTGCAGCGAATCGCCGTAGAACCGGATGATCTGGCTGAGCAGCTGCGGCGAAAGCATCGGCTGCCCATCGCCCTCATTCTCGGAGATGATCTGCAGCAGTACCGAACGCGTCAGATCCTCACCGGACTTGGCATCGCGGACTTCGAAATCCTCGTTGTCCAGTACCAGCTGTCGGACCTCTTCCAGCGTGATGTAGCTGGAGATCTCCGTGTCATAAAGACGCCGGTTTGGATACTTCTTGATGATGCGTTTGGTTTGTGCCATGCCGCACAAACTACCAGAAGGTATTGCGCTGCACCAGCCATCCCTTGCTGCAGAAATTGCTGCGGATGGTGGGGTGCAGCAATCGGCGGCTTTGGGTTATTCAGTGGCCTGGCGCACCGCTGGCATTGCCAAACGGCGGCCGGGCGAGCCAGAGCACCGGGATCAGCAAGATGAAGACGATGCTGCAGGCCCAGAATACGTCGTTCACGGCCAGGGTGGCCGCTTCCTTGCTGAGCAGCTGTTCCACCACGCTCAGGCCCTGTTGGCTGGCCAGTCCCGCGCCCTTCAATTGCTGCAGGAATCCGGTGGTGGCGGGCGCCGCTGCCGTGATGTTTTCCGTCAGTGTGGCGTGATGAAACTCGGTACGGTGCTGCCACAGTGTCACGGTAATCGCCGTGGATACGCTGGCGCCCAGTGTGCGGAAGAAATTGGCCAGGCCGGAGGCGCTGGCGATCTGCTCCGGTGGCAGGCCCGACAGGTAGATCTGGTTCAGCGGAATGAAGAACAGCGGAATGCCAATGCCCATCACCAGTCGCGGCCACACCATGTTGATGTAGGACACACTGCTGTCGAAGGTAGATAGCCAGAGCGAGCAGCTGGCCAGGATCACAAACGCCGTAGTAATCATTGCCCGTAGATCGAACTTGCCCAGCAGGCTGCCAACCAGCGGCGAGAACAGGAACGCCAGTACCCCGACCCACGCACTGGTAAGGCCGGACCAGCTTGCGGTATATCCCAGCGTGGTCTGCAGCCACAGCGGCGACACCACGTTGATGGCAAAGAACGCCAGCATGCCCAGCGACATCGCGATCACGCCGATGGTGAAATTGCGCTGTTTGAACAGCGACAGGTCGATGACTGGGTACTTTGCATTGAGCTCCCAGACGACCAGAAAAACCAGGCTCACGAGCGCCACCAGGCCGAGGACAAGAATCAGTGGCGAAGAGAACCAGTCCTTGTCGTTGCCGTTGTCCAGCATGAACTGCAGGCAGCCGATGCCGAGCACGAGCAGCACGAGGCCGATCATATCGATCGGCGCGTACACCATCTTCGACTCGCGCTTGTGCAGCAGGAACCAGGTCGAAACCGCCGCCATGATGCCCACCGGCACATTGATGTAGAAGATCCACGGCCACGAATAGTTGTCAGTCAGCCAGCCACCGAGAATCGGCCCCAGCACGGGCGCGATCACCACGGTCATCGCCCACAGCGCCAGCGCCATGCCCTGTTTGCTCTTGGGGTAATTGGCCAGCAGCAGCGAGAGCGCCAGCGCTACCATCGGACCGGAGCCGGCGCCCTGCAGCAGGCGGGCGACCACCAGCATCGGCATGCTGGTGACCAGGCCGCACATCATCGAAAACACCACGAACAGGCCGACCGACACGACGAAGGTGCGCACTTCGCCGAAACGCTTGGCAATCCACCCGGTCAGCGGCTGCATGATGGCGCTGGCCATCGAGTACGAACTGATTGCCCAAGTGCCTTCGTTTGGGCTCACGCCCAGGCTGCCGGCTATGTGTGGTACAGCGACGTTGACGATCGTCGTGTCCAGCACTTCCATGAAGGTGCTGAACGCGACGGCGACAGTCATCAGCGCCAGCATGGCGCCTTGCAGTGGCTTCAGCGGCGACGCGTCGGCGGGTGTGGCATCGGAAGAAATGGCGGCCATGGGCTTAGAGCCTGTTCATGATCTCCCCGTGCCCCGCGCCGGGAGCTGTTTGCGCGCAGGCCAAGGAAGAACGAGAGAGTGGACGTCGGTCCACGACGGAGTGATGACGCCGGGATGCGGGCAAACAGCCCCGGCCCGCAGGGTTGCCACCGAGCGGCCGCCATGCGGCAGCGCGCGACTTGGCTTGCCAGCCAGGCAAGCCGGCGCCACGCCCTACCACCTGGCGACCGCTCGATGACAACGCGAGGTACGGGTAGATCATGAGCAGGCTCTCGGGACTCGACTTCAGTTCGGGCGGTCGCTGCTGGTTTTGTCCGATGAACCGAGGTTGGCCTGGATCACCTTGTCTGCCTCGGCATCGGCCTTGCTGGCCATCTGTTCGTAGACGGTGGTTTCGGCCACCGGTTCGCGCTCGCCCTGCGGTGCCAGCACCGGGCCTCTGTCATCGGTGATGTTGACCGTGACATCGCTGGACAGGCCGATGCGCAGCGGGTGCTTGTCCAGCTCCTGATTGTCCAGCGCAATCCTCACCGGCACGCGCTGCACCACCTTGATCCAGTTGCCCGTGGCGTTCTGCGCGGGCAGCAGGGAGAACACGCTGCCGGTGCCGGCGCCCAGACCGATCACCTTGCCGTGATACTCGACGCTGCCGCCGTAGATGTCGGCTTGGATTTTGGCCGGCTGGCCGATGCGAATGTGGCGCAGCTGGCTTTCCTTGAAGTTGGCATCGATCCACAGGTTATGCAGTGGCAGTACGGTCATCAGTTGCTGGCCCGCCTGCACGCTGTTGCCCACCTGCACGCTGCGCTGGGCCACGTAACCGGAGACCGGCGCGTAGATCGCATTGCGCTGCGCAGCGACCCACATGGCGCGAAAGTTCGCGCGCGCCTGCAGCACGGACGGGTTGTTGGCGATGTCGGTGCCTGAGATCGACGCGTGTTGGGCCGAAGCCTGTGCCTGTGCGGTGTTCAGCGCGGCGCGGGCCTGGGCTACGGCATCGCGCAAATGCTGGATGGTTTCCGGCGCCTCAGCCTGTTGCGCCACTAGCGGCAGGCGGCGTTTGAGATCGGCTTCGGCTTTCTTCAGAGCCACTTGTTGTTCGGCGACGGCGGCATCGCTACCGCTGGCTGAATCAGTCTGCTGACGTACCTGGCGCACAGCCGATGCCAGTGTGGCCTCGGCCTGGGCCAGACGGACGCTGGCATCGGTATTGTCGAGTTTGACCAGGATCTGGCCTGCTTCGACGTGCTGGGTGTCGTCGGCAAGAATGGCCACGACGGTACCGGGTACCTGGGCAGAAATCGCCACCTGATTGCCGCCGACATAAGCATCGTCGGTGGTTTCACGGGTGGAGAAAACCAGCAACCACAACAGCAACCAGATGATGCCGGCAGCGATGAAGATCAACAGCACGATCAGCAGCGTCTTGCGACGCTTGGCCGGATTCTTGGCCGCCATGCCGCTGTCATGGGTGTCGGCGTTCTGGGGCTTGTCGGACTCAGTGGCGCTCATGGGCGTCGTCTCCGGACGGGTTCGAAGGGGAAGGGGAGGATGTCTTGGCGGATGCCGTGTCGCTGGAGGCGTGATAACCGCCACCCAGCGCCTTGATCAAAGCCAGATCGGTGGATACGGCCTGCGCTTGCAGGCTGGCGGCATCATCGCGCTGCTGTAGCAGCTGTGCGGCGGCAGCGATGCTCTCCCGGGCGTCGCGTACACCCTGGTTCTGGCGCGCTTGCGCCGTCGCCACCAGGCGTTCGTTGGCGGTGATCTGGGCCGATTGCTCTTTGCGCCGTGCCGCAATCTGCTGCGCGGTGAGCGCCTGATTCGCCACGTCGCGCGCCGCGTCGATAACGGTGCTGTTGTAGCCGGCCACTGCGCCCGCCAGCTGCGCCTTGCTGATGCCGTAATTGGCCTGCAGCTGGCCGCCTTCGAAGATGGGCAGATGCAGCGCCGGCGTCAGCGAGAACGCGCGGCTGTCGGTGCTGAGCAGTTTGCCCACCTCAAGGCTGGACAGGCCCGCCATCGCGCTGATGCTCAGGTCGGGGAAAAACTGCGCACGCGCCACCTCGGTCTGTTTCAGCGCCGCTTCGACTTGCCAGCGACTGGCGGCGATATCGGGGCGTCGTGCGATCAGGTCGAGCCGTGCATCGGCTGGGACGCGGCTGTCCACTTCGGGCAGCGGCTTTACCTGCAGGGTCGGCAGGTCGGCAGGCGCGATACCCAGCAGCGAAGCCAGCGCCACCTTGCGGATCGCGGCCGAGCCGACTAGCGCCACGTTCATTTCGCGCGCCGCGGCCAGATCAGCCTTGGCCTGCTGGGCGGTGTCCTCCAGATCGACACCGCGCGCCACGCGCAGTTCGGCGATATGCAGGAATCGGGTTTGCGCGGCCACCAGCTGGTTGGAGAGTGCCAGTCGTGCCTCGTCGCCCTGCCAGCCAAAATACGTATCGGCGACAGCATTCTGGATGGTCAGCGCGGCGGCGCTGCGTTGCGCTTCCGCGGCATGCGCCTGATCAAGTGCAGCCTCGATGCTCGAGCGCTTCTTGCCCCACCAGTCGAACGTATATTGCGCCTGCAGACCGAGGTCGGCCTGGTTGTACCAGGGGTCGATCGTGAAGTTTTGCGGCAGCAGGCTGATGATGCCGTTCTTGCTTATGCGCTGACGTTCGAACTGCGCACTGCCGTTGATGTTGAGCCCGGCCTGCGCCGCCGCCAGACGTACCGACTGTTGGGCATTGAGCAGGCGGCTGCGCGCCTGCTCGAGATCGGGTGAGTTCTTGAGCGCGATCGTGATCAGCTGATCCAGCTGCGGATCGCCGTAGGCATGCCACCATTGCGCGTCCGGCCAGCCATCGCGGGTCGCTGTTTGCAGGCCGGCGAGGGGAACGTCGTCGCGCAGCACCGGATGGCTGAGCTTCGCCGGTGCCGCGCAGGCACCAAGCAGCAGCGTCAGCGACAGCATCGCAGTGTAGCGACGCATCAGGGCAAGCTTTACAGGGGCAGGCTTTATCAGAGCAGTCTTCATTTCGTTGCCTTCATGGTCCCGGCGTTCACGCCTGGATATCCGAATCGGCCTGATCGAGGTTATGGGCCAGCTTTCGCAGCAGCCGGCTCAGATTGCGTTTGTCGACATCACTGAAGCCGACAAACATCGCGTCCAGGCGGGGAAACAGCGGGGGGAGCATTTTCAGGATCAGGCGTTTCCCGGCGGCGGTGATGCGAATCACCACCCGGCGGCGGTCGTCATCGCTGCCACCGCGAGTGATCAAGCCGCGCTTGACCAGCGCGTTGCCGATGCGGGTCATGTTGGTCGCCCCCTGCTTGGTGAACTCGCACAGCTCGCCGGGGGTTGAGCTACTTTCGGGCCGACTGTTCAAAAACATCAGCGTGAGAAACTCGCTGTGGTTGAGCTTGTACGGTTTCAGCTCAAGCTCGAGCTCGTCGTTAAGGCTGCCGCTGACCATCAGCATCAGTCGACTCAGCTTGGCCTCGGCCACAGGCAGCTGCGGAATGAGCCGAATCGTTCGCTCGATTCCCTCATTCATCATGTCGATACACTTCGTCAGCGACGCCATTTCATCAGCTTATATTTCACCAGTGAAGTAAAAGATAGCAATATGCCGCCGTGGCTGCAAGAGTCAATCGGTCGATCGGTGGAAGTGACTACCGATGTGAACGATCGAGACCGAACAGGCGTCGTGTGTTGTCGGTAGTGGTGGCGGCGACGTCGGCTCGGGGTTCGTCGCGCAGTGCGGCAATGCATTGCAATACATCGAGGACGTGTGCAGGCTCGTTGCGTTGGCCGCGGTGCGCGGCATCCGGTTGATCGGGTGCGTCGCTTTCCAGCAGCAGAAACTCGAGCGGCATCGCGGCCACGATTCGGCGCAGTCGCTGAGCCCGATCATAAGTGACTGGGCCGCCGATGCCGATATGAAAACCCATCTGCCACAGTTGCTTCGCCTGCTGTTCACTGCCGGAAAAGCTGTGCACGACACCACGAAGGCCGGGCATGCGCCGCAGAGTCTGGATGACTTCTTCCAGTGCGCCGCGGGCATGCATGATCACCGGCAGATCAAATTGTTGCGCAAGCTCCAGTTGTTTCAGGAAGTATTCGCGCTGCTGTTGCGGATCAAGACCTGCCACATGAAAGTCCAGTCCGATCTCGCCCACCGCCACTGCGTCGCCGTGGGCTAACCAGGTGGCGAGTTGGTCGACATGCTCGGGCACATGTTGCGCCAGATACATCGGATGCAGACCGAAAGCGGGAAAGACGTGTTCGTTCACCTCGCTGAGCGCCCTGATTCCCGACCAGCTGGCCGCGTCGACGGCAGGCAGAACCAGGGTGCTGACGCCGGCATCCGCAGCGCGCGTTATTACGGCATCGCGATCCTCTGCAAAGGCGGCGGCATCGAGATGCACGTGACTGTCGGCGAGCTTGAGCATGATTTGTGTCCAGGGCTTGTCCGAGGCGGCCATCTGCAATGCGGATGTGAAAATTGTGTAGTTAACCCGGTCTAGCTCTGATTCAGTTGCATAACCGTTCAATAGTGTCGCAAGTAATTGCTTCGGCGTTACCGGGCTTCGGATACTTCACTTAAACAAACAAGGGAGATAGTAATGAACAGGCTGATGATCAACACGCTCAACATAGCAATCACCGCAGCGCTCGCACTGGGGCTGTCGGCCTGTAACCGCAATGCGGCAGCGGATACCTCGAGCGATGCAGCGGCCATGTCGAATGGCAGCAATGTCGCTGCGGCGCCGGCACCGCAGCCTGCGCCTGACAATGGCCCCCAGTACGCCCAGGTCGTGAGCGTGGAGCCGGTGCGCCAGTCCATCAACGATCCGCAGCGCGTCTGCCATGACCAGGTGATTACTCATACTGCGCCACCAAGGGATCAAAATCGTATCGCTGGCACCGCTATCGGTGCCGTCGCGGGTGGCCTGCTGGGTCATATGGTTGGCGGTGGCAGGGGTAACACACTCACGACGGTGGCTGGTGCGGTCGGTGGTGGTTACGCCGGTAACCGCATTGAAGCGGCTCATCAACAAGGGCAGGTAACCCAGACGGTGGAGCGTCGATGCGATACGGTCGATAACACCAGCAGCAAGGTTGTCGCCTTTGATGTGCATTACGTCTATAACGGTGTCACCCGCACTGTTCGTATGGATCACGATCCGGGCGATCGTGTACAAGTGCAGCAGGGAATAATCGCCGTTTCTGACGCTCGCTAAGTTGGATCAATGAATATGAAAACGATGACCATGAAATTACGATCCATCCATTTTCCCTTGATTGCTGCAATGGTAGCGAGCGTTACGCTTGCCGGTTGCGTGACACCTCAATACGGCGGCTACCAGCAGCGTTCCGGCTACACCAACCGCTGCCTGAGCTGCGGTGTTGTGCAGCAGGTCGATCAGGTTTACGTCCAGGGTGGCGGCAGTGGTAACGGCGGCACCTTGGGTGCCGTGATCGGTGCCGTCGCTGGCGGAGTGCTGGGCAGCACGATCGGCAAGGGTGACGGCCGCACCGCGGCCACCGTTGTTGGCGCCGTGGGTGGTGGCCTTGTCGGTAACCAGATTGGCAAGAATAATGATGCCAATAATGCCAACAGCACCGCCTGGCGCATCGTGGTGCGGATGGATAACGGTCAGTACGCCACCGTTACTCAGCGCGAGGATCCGGGTGTGCGCCCTGGCGCTTACGTTTCGATCCATGATGGTCACGTCTACGTTCGCTGAAATAGGCGTCTAGACATTTAGCCGTCCAAATAAAAAGCCCTCAATCGAGGGCTTTTTATTTTTGTCGAATATGCGATGTATGAATCAATTCACTGCATAAAAGGCATGTTCGCCGATGGTCACCGTGTGGCGATTGCGCGACCACGCAGGAGAAACAGCGACTGTCGCGAAATGATCGGCGCGCGGTACAAGCATCTTTCGCTGTGCAATCGGCAGTTGCCAGTTCTGTATTGATTTTCCTGCAACCTGCCAGGCCTTGTGGAAAGCATCGAGGTTGGATACGTCGAAAGAACCTGGTGTGGTGGTGGTTGCGAATTGGTGTGGTGCACTGACAACTTCACAAACGGTATTGCCCCAGCTGCCTCGATCGCGACGTCGCATGGCGACTTCCGCAACGGCCAACTGTCCGTTCATGGGTTCACTGCGTGCTTCCAGATAGACGGTTGTGGCCAGACAGGCCTGGTCCGCAACTGGTTGTGGCATGAGAGAGGTCAGCCACAACAGCATGGATAATTTCATTGGTCGTTCTGCCTCCAACGTGCTGTACGCCCAAAGCTAAACGTCTGCTTTGGAACGCCATTGCGATGGACGGGCTGGCAGGCCGTTCCATCTGGATCAATCGCTGCAACCTGATTCGGTGGTTGAGCGCTTTGCCACGGGATTGTGGCGTTCCGTACGGCGGATTCGATGCCGATCGGGGTAAGTGTCGCCTGGCGTTGCACATGCCTTTGTGGCTGCGCTGCCTGCAACTTGTCTGCACTCGCTGAGGCGAGGCGGTTATGCCATCCGACAGTTCAGTGTCGGGTCGCGCCGATTCGGATTCTTCCGGTTCGTCGCGTAATTCGGTGTCGGTATTTCGAGACGCCGTTTTTTAATAGTTGGCGGAGCGTAGTGGCGGATTTCTCTGATGGCAAGTGCCTAGGTTTGTGAATTTAACCTTCACTCACTTTCAATCATCACGTTGTTTGCATGGCCGAACGATGTTTCGACATCACATGATGCTCAAACGTTCCACGTTTCGCGAAGACGTATCATCAAGTCATCATCCATCGAATCAAGTTGTCCATTGATGGCTTGCGCAACAACATCATCGTTCAACACGGCCAATGCTTCGATACCGATATCGCTGTTGACGACATCAAGCAGACAACCTTTTTCATGCGCATCGACACGCAATATTTCACCGGGAATTTTCGGTGACGATACTTCGATCCGATGAAGATGCTTTTTGTTGCCGCCGCGAAAATGCAGTCGCGCAACAATCTCCTGGCCTGGATAACAACCCTTGTCGATCACCACAGCCTGCAGCCTCTGCAGCGATAACGCGGGCGGCAGCAGTTCGTTCAACAACACATCGGGCAACCACGGCCAGCCTTCGCGCAGCTGCGGCAAACGCCATGCGCCATCGCCGATGCCTTCGCTGGAGATCTGCAAGCTGTGTGTGTCGCAACCAAGCAAAAGATTTTCCCGGTCGTGACGGACGGCATGCAAAGACAGCGATGGGCCAGCAGACAATGCGCGCGGTGTGAGTGCTGTCAGCGTCAGTTTTGAACGAAACACAAAACGCCGTAATGCCTCAGTCGTGATTGCGGCATTGCCACCACGCAACAGCAGCAGCAACTGATCGTCGGCAATGCGGGCGAGATGGAAGAACGTCTTGACGCGACCTTGCGGGTCCAGCCAGGCACTGAATTGCCAGTGCCCGGTAGCGAGCGCCATGACGTTGCTGCTGAACTGGGCGTGTGCGAACGCCATCGCGTCCGGCCCCTCGATCAGCAATGTTTCCGCGGGATAAGGTTTTGTCATTCTGCGTGATGAATTGGGGCTGGTGTGGCCATGCGCAAGGGAGGTTTGCTGATGCAGCGATTGCTGCTATGGAGTAGGGCAAGGTTGTGCGGCAGTGCGGCAAGTATTAATATTTGCGAGGTAACCAATCATGTCCGACACCTCTACGCCAGCTGAGTCAAAGTCTGTTTCCGTTCCTACGGAAACGTCTATCGTGACCAAAACACCGGTACCGGACAAAGCGCCGGTGACACGGCCAGCTCTTGATCCCACGCGCTATGGCGACTGGGAAAAGAACGGACGCTGCATCGACTTCTGAACGAACGCGATGGCTATCTTTGCCATACGCGCACGCAGTAGTGACAAGGGTCGGCATGGATCAGCGATTCCATTTTTAGGATAGCCGCCATGGCAGATACGCGACGACCGCTCTCTCCGCATCTTCAGATCTACAAGTGGCAAGTGCAGATGGTGAGTTCCATCCTGCATCGAGCGACAGGCATAGCACTGGCGGTGGGCACCTTGCTGGTGGTTGCCGGACTGCTGCATCTGGCCAGCGGCGAGCAGAGCTTCAACCAGTTCAAGGAAATCGTCGGAAGCCCGATTGGCGAGATCTTGCTGATCGGTTGGACCTGGGCGCTTTTCTATCATCTATGTAACGGCATCCGGCACCTAGTGCAAGATACCGGCGCGGGCTATGCCATTCCGCAGTTCGTTCGATCCAGCTGGCTGTCGGTGGTGCTGAGCCTGGTGCTCACCGCGGTGGTCTGGGCTTATGTCTTGACCGCAGGAGGTGCGGCATGACCGCGAAGGATTTACGCAACCCACTGAAGGTCGCTCGCGGCCTGGGTTCATCGCAGTCGGGCGTCGGTCACTGGTGGACACAGCGGGTCACCGCTGCTGCGCTCGTCGTGCTGCTGATCTGGTTCGTGATCACCGTGCTTAGCCTGCTGCACGCGGACTATGCCACCGCGCTGGCCACGGTGGCCAAGCCGTGGAATGCCATGCTGCTGATCATTTTTCTGATCACCATGTTCTGGCATGCCGTGCTCGGCCTGCAAGTCGTGATTGAAGACTATGTGACCACCCGCTGGAAGGAAGTCCTTTCGTTGGTGCTGATCAAGTTCCTCGCGGTTCTCGGCGCGCTTGCGAGCGTGCTGGCCGTGCTGCGCATTGCGCTGACCCACTGAGACGCGGGAGCCAAGATTCGATGGAAAGCTACAAGATCCAGCAGCACAACTATGACGTGATCGTGGTCGGTGCCGGCGGCGCTGGCCTGCGCGCTACATTCGGCCTTGCCGAAAAAGGCCTCAAGGCCGCTTGCATCTCCAAGGTGTTTCCGACGCGCTCGCATACGGTGGCAGCGCAGGGCGGCATCTCTGCAGCGCTCGGCAACATGGGCGAAGACGATTGGCGCTTCCACTTCTACGACACGATCAAGGGTTCCGATTGGCTCGGTGATCAGGACTCGATCGAGTACATGTGCCGCGAGGCGATTCCGGCGATCATCGAGCTGGAGCATTACGGTGTGCCGTTCTCGCGTACCGAGGAAGGCAAGATCTACCAGCGCCCGTTCGGCGGCATGACCACGCATTACGGCAAGGGCACCGCACAGCGCACCTGCGCCGCGGCCGACCGTACTGGCCACGCGATCCTGCATACGCTGTATCAGCAGGCGTTGGCGCATGACGCCACGTTCTTCATCGAATACTTCGCCATCGACCTCATCTTCGACGACGAGGGCGTCTGCCGTGGCGTACTTGCGCTGGACATGAACGAAGGCACGCTGCATTTCTTCCGCGGCCAGGCGGTGGTGATGGCGACTGGTGGTTACGGCCGCGCCTACTTCAGCGCCACCTCGGCGCACACCTGCACCGGTGACGGTGGTGGCATGGTGCTGCGCGCCGGTCTGCCGCTGCAGGATATGGAGTTCGTGCAGTTCCATCCGACCGGCATCTACGGTGCGGGCTGCCTGATTACCGAAGGCGTACGTGGCGAAGGTGGTTACCTCACCAACTCCGAAGGCGAGCGTTTCATGGAGCGCTATGCGCCCAACGCCAAGGATCTGGCATCGCGCGACGTGGTCAGCCGCGCGATGACCATCGAAATCCGCGAAGGCCGCGGCGTCGGCAAGGACAAGGATCATATCCATCTGAACCTGATGCATCTCGGGCCGGAAGTGATCAACGAACGTTTGCCGGGCATCTCCGAGAGCGCGAGGATCTTTGCCGGCGTCGACGTGACCAAGGAGCCGATCCCGGTACTGCCGACCGTCCACTACAACATGGGCGGCATCCCGACCAATTATCACGGTCAGGTCGTGCAGAAGAAGGGTGACGACGTGGATTCCGTTGTACCGGGCCTGTTTGCCATTGGCGAAGCCGCCTGCGTGTCGGTGCACGGCGCCAACCGCCTGGGCTCCAACTCGCTGCTTGATCTGGTGGTGTTTGGCCGTGCGGTCGCGCACAAATGTGCCGAGCTGATCCAGCCCGGTGCGGCGCACAAGGATCTGCCGGCCAGTGTGCTGGATAAGGCGTTGACCCGTTTCGACAATCTGCGTCATGCCAAGGGCGGCACGCCGACGGCGAAGATTCGCGCCGAGATGCAGGCCACGATGCAAAAAGACGCCGCGGTGTTCCGCACCGGCGAGACGCTCAGCGAAGGCAGCAAAAAGATCTCCGAGGTCTATGCGTCCTTCAGCGACGTCGGCGTCAGCGATCGCTCGATGGTCTTCAACTCCGACTTGATCGAGACGCTGGAACTGTCCAATCTGCTGGCGCAATCGGTGGCCACCATGCATTCGGCGCTGCAGCGGCCGGAAAGTCGCGGCGCGCATGCGCGTGAGGACTTCCCCGATCGCGATGATCACGAGTGGCAGAAACACACGCTGGTGTGGGTGGACGACGCGGGTAACACGCGCTTCGACTACCGCCCGGTGCACATGTACACCCTGACCGATGAGGTCGAGGTCGTGCCACCGAAGAAGCGTGTGTACTGATCAACGCGTACTGATCAACGTTTATTGATCGACTGAAAGGTTCCACCGGCGCTCGCGACGCGAGCTTTGACGGCAAGCACCAACGAAGTGAGGCAATCGTGGCCGAGTTCACGCTACCCAAAAATTCCAAGATCAAGCCCGGCAAGCATTTCGCCGCGAAAAACGCGAAAAAGCCGCGCACGTTCCGCGTCTATCGCTGGTCGCCGGACGACGGCGAAAACCCGCGCATCGACAGCTACGAAGTCGACATGGAGTCGTGCGGCCCGATGGTTCTGGACGCGCTGCTGAAGATCAAGAACGAGATCGATCCCACGCTGACCCTGCGTCGTTCCTGCCGCGAAGGTATCTGCGGTTCGTGCGCCATGAACATCGACGGCACCAATACGTTGGCCTGCACCATGGCATCGGCCGATTGCGCCTCCGGCGACGTCAAGATCTATCCACTGCCGCACATGCCCGTGGTGAAGGATCTGGTGCCCGACCTGTCGCACTTCTACGCCCAGTTCGCCTCGATCAAGCCCTGGCTGCGCACGCAGAGCCCGGCACCGGATCGCGAACGGCTGCAGTCGCCGGAAGAGCGCAAGAAGATCGATGGCCTGTACGAGTGCATCCTGTGCGCCTGCTGCTCGACCAGCTGCCCGAGCTACTGGTGGAACGGTGACAAGTACCTTGGTCCAGCCATTCTGCTGCAGGCCTACCGCTGGATCGTCGACAGCCGTGACGAAGTCACTGGCGAGCGCCTGGACGATCTGGAAGACCCGTTCAAGCTCTATCGCTGCCACACCATCATGAACTGCACGCGTACTTGCCCGAAGGGCCTCAACCCGGCCAAGGCGATCGCGGAGATCAAGAAGCTGATGGTGGAACGTCGTTCTGCCTGACCGTAAAGACCTCAAGCTTTGTCAGAACAGGCCGCCTAGCGCGGCCTGTTCTGTTTAGACAGCGCATCGGCCGCTACACTCTCCGAATGGACAACACCTCTGCGATGCCGCAACAGGCTCGGCTCAATCGTCTGCGCTGGCGTACCCGGCGTGGCACCCGTGAGCTCGATGCGCTGTTCGGCGGCTGGTTGGACGAGCGCTTTGCGACCGCCGACGTGGCCCAGCAGCAGGCCTTTGACGAGCTGCTCGATGCACAGGACCCGGATCTGTGGGACTGGGTGATGGGCCACGCACGACCCGAGCGCCAGGACTGGCAGGCAATCATCGATGACATCCGCACCCGCCATCGGCTTTGAATACCGTCCCTCGAAGGGATTTCGCTGGGCGCTGGCCATCGTCGCCATTTTGGCCGTACTCGCGACCCTGCTGAGTGGACTGGCGTGGTGGACAAAGCTGTTGCTGTCACTCATCGTGCTGGTCGGCACACGGCGGTCTGTACGCTTGATGGCGCAATCGCCGGTATCCGCTGCGGGTTGGGGCGCGCAAGATAGTTGGACGGTTCATATGACTTCGCATGAGGACGTGCCTGCCACGTTGGCATCGTTCCGGGTGCTTGGCGTCTTCGTGCTGGTGCGCCTGAAAACAGCCGCACATGGCACGCATAGCCTGCTGTTGGCGCCGGACAATAGCGATGCCGATATCCGTCGGCGGCTGCGCATGCGGCTGGCGACTTTGCAGACGGGCGAGTCGCACGCGCGTGCTTGAGGTCGGTTGTTGCTGGATCCGTCCAGGTTCTGCCACCGCTGGCTGACTTGCCGCCCTCGGCCGCTTCGGGCACTCTGCGGCGTCGACGCGGTCTATGCCTTACCGTGACGCAGCTTCGATGGCCGGTTGATCGGCTCCGCACTCTCGGCCCCCACAGATCAGGTTGCCATGTTCCGACCGCTCGAACTCTTTATCGGCCTGCGCTACACCCGCGCCAAGCGGCGCAACCAGTTCATCTCGTTTATCTCCACGGTGTCGATCGTCTGCATCGCGATCAGCGTGATCGCACTGATCACCGTGATGTCGGTGATGAACGGCTTTGACTTCCAGATGCGCGATCGCATCCTCGGCGCGGTGTCGCATGCCACCATCTCCGGCATCAACGAAAGCGTGCAGGACTGGCCACGTGCGCTTAAGACAGCCGAGGCCAACCCTCACGTGCTTGGCGCGGCGCCCTACGTCGAAGCGGAGGCCTACCTCAGCGCACAGCATTCCAGTGGTGCCATCTTGCGCGGTATCGATGCCGCGCAAGAATCGAAGGTCGACGATATCGGCAAGCATATGGTCGAAGGCTCGTTGGCTGATCTCACGTCGGACAGCTGGAACATCGTGCTTGGCAAGGAGCTGGCGATGTCATTGGGCGTGACCGTCGGCGACCGTGTGACGGTGGTGGTGCAGGAGCTGCGTGCCACGCCGATGGGCGGCGTACCGCGCATGCGCAGCTTCCACGTCGTCGGCGTGTTCGAAATGGGCATGGAACAGTTCGACTCGGGCCTTGCCCTTGTCAACATGAGCGACGCGGAAAAATTGAACAGTCTTGACGGCCCCAGCGGCATTCGCCTCAAGCTCGACGATCTGTTCAACGCCGGCCCCGTGGCGAAGCAACTGGCTGACACGCTGGGGCAGGTCTATCGGGTGCAGACCTGGAAGGACACCAACGCCAATCTCTTCGCCGCGCTGTCGATGGAGAAGATGGTGATGTTCGTGATCCTGTCGCTGATCATCCTGGTAGCGGTGATCAACCTGATCTCGATGTTGATGATGCTGGTCACCGACAAGCAGGCCGACATCGCGATTCTCCGTACGCTGGGGGCCACGCCCCGCAGCATCATGGGCATGTTCATGGTGCAGGGTGTGCTGGTGGGCATTGTCGGCATCGGGTTTGGCGTGGGGCTGGGTTCGCTGCTCTCGTGGAAGTTGCCCGGCATCATCAAGTGGATCGAACACACCTTCAACGTGACCTTTCTGTCGCCGGACGTCTATTACATCAGCGAGGTACCCAGCCTTCTGCTCTGGCACGACGTGCTCTGGGTCACCTTGCTGACGTTTACCTTCTCGCTGCTCGCCACGCTCTATCCGGCCTGGCGCGCCTCACGCACGCAGCCGGCACAGGCGCTGCGCTATGAATAAGACCGCCATGAACCCATCCTCCTCCGTGGCTGCCACCGGTGACTTCGTGCTGCGCGCCAGCCACGTTGCCAAGACCTATGACGAAGGTGGTTTGCGCACCGACGTGCTCAGCGACGTCAGCTTTACCTTGAAGCGCGGTGAGACGATGTCGATCGTCGGTGCCTCCGGTTCGGGTAAGAGCACGCTGCTGCACATCATCGGCGGGCTCGACACGCTGACCGCCGGCGAAGTGGAAGTGGACGGCCGCGTGCTGTCGAAACTCTCCGACGCCGAGCGTGGCCGCGTGCGCAATCGTTCGCTCGGTTTCATCTACCAGTTTCACCATTTGCTGCCGGAATTTACCGCGCTGGAAAACGTCTGCATGCCGCTGCTGATTCGCGGCACGGCGATCAGCGAAGCGCAGAAGCAGGCGTCGGCATTGCTGGAGCGCGTAGGGCTCGGCGCGCGTGCGCATCACAAGCCGTCCGAACTCTCTGGCGGTGAGCGTCAGCGATGCGCTGTCGCGCGCGCGCTGGTAACCCGTCCAGCCTGCGTCTTGGGTGACGAGCCGACGGGCAATCTCGACGAGGCCAACGCCGCGCAGGTCTATGCGTTGATGCTGGAGCTCAACCGCGAGATCGGCACCAGCTTCGTGCTGGTGACTCATGACAGCCGTCTGGCCGCGCGCATGGATCGCACGCTGACCCTGCACAACGGCGTGCTGCAGGAAAACGGCAACGCCTGATTCTTCGCGCGGTCGATGTACGGGTCGGGTCATCGCCGCGCTGGTCTCAAGCGGCGACGGCCTACACGCTTTTCATCCTTGCGCCTTGCCGCATCACGCTAGGCTCGTCGGCATCATGGAAGATGCGGAGCGAGCTGCGTGGTACGAAGCACAGCAATGCCGAGGGCAGTTATTGCAGCACTGACGGTGCTGCTCGGCGTGCTGCTGGTGCAGTGGCTGCCACGCTTGCCGCCATACTGGTCGCTCGGGGTACTGTCGTTGGTCGCCGCCGTGCTGGGATGGCGTTGTCCGCGCTGGCGCTGGTTGTCTTGCGTGCTGTTGGGCATCGTTTGGGCTGCCTGGCGCGGCGCTAGCGGCATGGATGAGCGTTTGCCGCGTGCGCTGGAAGGCCGGGATTTTGTGGTGATTGGCACGGTCGCCGAATTGCCGCAGGCGCGCAGCGATGCCACGTCATTCAATCTGCGCATCGAGCAGGCCACGCTGGATGGCAAGCCTGTCGCGCTGCACGGACACCTGAATGTGTCGTGGTACGACACGGCACCGCTGCTGCCGCCATGCTCGCGCTGGCATTTGTTGCTGCGGCTGAAACGACCGCGCGGCTTGCTCAATCCCGGAGGTGCCGACAGCGAACGGTCGTCGCTGGAACGGGGCATCATCGCCACCGGCTATGTACGGGAGGATCCGGACAACAAGCCCTTGGGCAGCCATGGACTTTGCGTCAATGGCGTGCGCGATGCGATCTCGCGAGGCATAGCGGCGCGCGTACACGATCCGCACGATGTGGCGCTGCTGCAAGCTTTTTCCGTAGGCGACACGCGCGGACTGGAGCAGCGTGACTGGGAAGTGGCACGGGCCAACGGCGTGTCGCATCTCATCGCCATCTCCGGCTTTCATGTCGGTGTCGCCGCGGTGTTTGGTGTCTGGCTGGCGATGCTGGCTTATGCGATTTGGCCGCGCCTTGGCTGGCGGCTACCGCGGCCACAGGCGCAGGCGGGCGCCGCGCTGCTGGTCGCCGGCATCTACAGCGCACTCGCGGGCTTCGGTTTGCCGACGGTGCGCACGTTGCTGATGATTGCGGTGGTGGCTATCGCACGATGCAGCCGGCGAGGTGGTAGCGGTGTGCAGTCACTGGCTTTGGCGATGATCGCGATTCTGCTGGTCGATCCGCTGTCGGTGCTGGAGCCCGGCTTCTGGCTGTCGTTCGTGGGCGTGTCGTTTCTGATGCTGTGCCTGCAGGCGCGTGGTCGAGGCTTGCGCGCATTTCTGCATGAGCTGTCGGCCGGCCAGATGGTGATGACGGTATCGTTGTTGCCGCTTAGCCTGTGGTTTTTCGGCGAGGCCTCGTTGGTTGGCGCGTTGTCCAATTTGATCGCCGTGCCGGTGATCAGCTTTGTGATCGTGCCTTGCGCGCTGGTCGGCGTCTTGCTGATGGCGTTGTGTCCGCCACTGGCCACGCCAGTGCTGTGGCTGGCTGCGCAATTGGCGCACGCGCAGTGGTGGTTGCTGGAGCAGATGGCGAGTTGGCCTGGCGCGCACTGGTACTTGCCGACAGTGCAATCCTGGGCGTTATTGCTGGCGTTATTGGGCGCGGCGTGGCTATTCCTGCCGCGCGGCGTACCGATGCGCTGGCTCGGGATACTGCTGTTCCTGCCACTGTTGGTGCCACCTCTTGATTTGCCGGCTGAAGGTGCATTCGAGGCGTGGGTATTGGACGTGGGGCAGGGTTTGTCCGTCGTGCTTCGCACGCGCGAGCATGCGTTGGTATACGACACCGGCGCGCGTTATCCGTCGGGTTTCGATCTGGGTGAGTCGACCGTACTGCCGTCGATGCACGCGTTGGGCATCAACCAGTTGGATGTGTTGATGATCAGTCACGGCGATAACGATCACGCTGGTGGCGCCGAAGCCGTTGCCAATGCTTTTCCCAATGCATCGCGCTATGCCGGCGAACCGGTCAGGATGAAGATACCGATGCAGCAATGTATGGCCGGTCAGGCGTGGCAATGGGACGGCGTGAGTTTTCGCGTGCTGAATCCTGCGGCCGATAAATTCACAGTCAGGTTATCCGCCAAGGACGATGCCATCGCGGATCAAAAAGCCAAGAAGAACAACGATCGATCGTGCGTGCTGCTGATCGAGGGACACGGCGGACGTCTGTTGCTCACTGGCGATATCAGCATGAAGGCGGAATCGCAGGTAATTACTGCGCTTGATCCTGGTACACCATTGGTCATGCTGGTTCCGCATCACGGCAGCAGCAGCTCTTCCAGCACTACCTTCATCACCGCGATAAAACCAGCGTTCGCGCTGGTATCGGCGGGCTGGCGCAATCGCTTTCGCCATCCGCGACCCGATACGCTGGCGCGCTATGCGGCTGCTCACGTAGCGGTTTTCAACACCGCCGAGCAGGGTGCCATGCCGGTGAATTTTCCGGCGGACGGCGAGCCAGAGCGCCGACAGGGCTGGCGACAGCGCGATCCGCGTTACTGGCGCGAATGAGTATTTGCCTGACGTCGGCGGCGTTCGAGTGATCCGTCTGAACAGCGCACATAGCATGGAATGCCACACCCGCCGCAGTACCCGCGGGCGGGACTGCTATCATGCGCGCTCATCAAATCGTTGCTGCGATGGGGTTGGAACGTGCTGGAAATCCTGATGGCTGGCGGTTGGGCAATGGTGCCCATCCTGATCTGTTCAGCGATCGCGTTGGCGATCGTACTGGAGCGTTGCTGGACTTTGCGTCGCAGCGCGGTGTTGCCGCCGGGTCTCGGTGACGAGGTGCGCGAGTGGGCACGTTCGGGCCAGCTCGATCCCGCCCACATCGATACGCTTGCCATCGGTTCACCGCTGGGCGAATTGCTGGCCTCGGCGCTGGCCGTGCGCAACCGCTCGCGCGAGCTGATCAAGGAGCGCATCGAGGATACCGGCCGGCACGTGGTGCACCGGATGGAGCGTTACCTCAATACGCTGGGCACCATCGCTCTGATCGGCCCACTGCTCGGCCTGTTTGGTACGGTGATCGGCCTGATCCGCATGTTCATGGAAGTGATGGCTGGCGGCATCGGTGACCCCGCCAAGATGGCTGGCGGCATCGGCGAAGCGCTGATCTGCACGGCATCCGGCCTCACCGTGGCGATTCCTGCCTACGTGTTGCATCGCTATTTCCGCTCACGCGTGGCGGGCTACTGCGTGCAGATGGAAAAACAGGCCACCGCGCTGCTGGATGATCTGACCCTGGCCGCGGCGCCTGCTCCGGCAACACGCGTCCGTCGCAGCCCGGCATCCACTGCGCCGAGCGCGAGCTGAGCGCACGACGATGCGTATTGGTAACGACCGCCGTCAGGACGATTTCGAGATCAACGTGATTCCGTTGATCGACGTGCTGCTGACCCTGTTGATGTTCTTTGTCCTCACCAGCACCTTCGTACAGCACACGCATCTGCAGGTGACGCTGCCCAGGGCCAGCTCGCAAGATCACGATACCAACGCGCCAGCGTTGACCATCGTGGTCGACCGCGATGGCAAGTTCTATGTCGGCAGCGATGAAGTGATGGGCGAGGGCATCGAGCCGCTCAAGCAGACCATCGAACGCATCGCCGGTACCGACCGCGATCGCCAGGTCACCATTCGTGCCGACGGCATGACAGCACATCAGAACGTGGTGACTGCGATGGACGCGCTGGGCCAGCTGGGCTTTACCAAGCTGTCGATCGCCACCACGCCGACGCAGCCGGCGGATGATTCGAAATGACGGACGCTAGCAATCACGCGAGTGATTCTTTGTTCAAGATTTACCGGCGGCTTCTGCAGTACACGCGGCCTCATTGGTTTATCGGATGCCTGGCGCTATTGGGCATGGCAGTCGACGCTGGCTGCCTTACGCTCTTCACGAGGCTGATCAAGCCGCTGCTGGATAATCTGTTTCAGCAGAAAGATCCTTCGGTCATTTTTTGGATGCCAATCTGGATCGTTGGCATTTTCATTTTCCGTGGTGTGGGCACGTATTGGGCCGATTACGGTACGGCTTATGTTGGTCGTAGCGTGGTGCAAACCATCCGGGTCGAAGTTTTCGATGCGTATTTGCGCATGACGGCGGCATTTTTTGGGAACGAAGCGTCTGGTCAACAGATTGCACGGATTACCTATACCTCCGAGCAGGTTGCCCAAGCATCATCCGATGCATTGAAGGTTGCTGTGACCGACAGCCTCACAATCGTGGGCATGCTTGGCGTGATGCTATGGAACAGTGCGTATCTGACGCTGGCGCTGCTGGTCATGGTACCGGCAATTGCCCTGGTGGCTACGGTGGTGAGTCGCCGTTATCGCAAAATCAGCCGTCGTATCCAGGGCACGATGGGAACAATCACTGGTGCCGTCGAGGAAACCGTCAATGCTCACCGCGAAGTGAAAATCTACGGTGGGCAGAACTACGAAAGCGCGCGATTTGCCGCCGTGGCGCAATCCACCCGGCGGCTTAATCTGAAGGTTTCGTCCATTAATGCGCTGTCGAGTTCGACAGTGCAGGCCGTCGCGGCGATGGCCCTGGCCGTGCTCGTCTTCATGGCGACGCGACCGTCGATGATCAATTCGATGACGCCAGGTGTGTTCGCCTCATTATTGATTGCGATGGGCGCGATTCTCCCATCATTGAAACGACTCACCAGCGTGCAGCCGAACATGCAGCGCGGGCTTGTGGCAGCTCAGGATCTGTTTGAGATCATCGATATGCCACCAGAGCCTGATCTCGGGACACGAGTGATGGACCGGGCACACGGCGACATTTTGTTTGAAAGCGTGAAACTGGTTTATCCGCGCGGGCAGGCTGAGGCGCTTGGCGGCGTTGATCTGCATTGCGCGGCAGGAAAAGTCACGGCACTCGTTGGTCGATCAGGCAGTGGCAAGAGCAGTCTTGTCAGCCTGCTGCCAAGGTTCTATGCGCCAAGTCACGGACGTATCCTTCTAGACGGCGAGAACTACGAAAATTATCAGCTCGCCTCGTTGCGCCGGCAGATTGCGTGGGTTGGCCAGAGCGTTGTGTTGTTCGATGGCACCGTCGCGGACAACATCGCCTACGGCGAACTCGCCGGCTCCAGCGAAGCAGACATCGTCGCGGCAGCTGAAGCTGCCAACGCGATGGAATTCATTTCGCGTATGCCACAGGGTTTGCAGACGCAGATCGGGCAGAGCGGAAACATGTTGTCCGGTGGCCAGCGTCAGCGCATCGCGATTGCGCGCGCGATCCTCAAGAATGCCCCGATCCTGGTGCTGGACGAAGCGACCAGCGCGCTGGATACCGAGTCCGAGCGGTTGATCCAACAGGCGCTGCAGCGACTGATGAAGGACCGCACGACCGTTGTGATCGCGCATCGTCTATCCACCATCGAGCACGCCGACCAGATCGCGGTGATGGATCAGGGCCGCATCGTCGAGCGTGGTACGCATGCCGAACTGATCGCGCTGGGCGGTCACTATGCGGCGCTGCATCGGATGCAGTTTCACGATCAAACGGTCGATCAAAGCAGCGATCAGGCAGGCGAATCCGTTAGTCAGCCTGCGGGCATCTGAGGCTCTCCATGGCGCTGATCGATACACTCGAATCAGCCTGGTACGGTAACGGCCTCGCACCATGGTGGGCCAGCCCGCTATCCAATATATACGGCGCCGTGATCCGGCTGCGCGGATGGCTCTATCAGTCAGGCGTCAGACGCAGCGTGGTTTTGCCAGCCCCCGTTATCGTGATCGGTAACCTGAGCGTCGGTGGCACTGGCAAGACGCCACTGACCATCGCCGTGGTCGAAGCCTTGCGCGATCGCGGCTATCGACCGGGCGTCGTCAGTCGTGGCTACGGCGGCAGTCAGCGCGAGCCACTGCTGCTGGGGGATGCGCCCGATCCGGCGCAGGTAGGCGATGAGCCTTGTCTGATCCGCGTCAGCGGCGTGCCGGTGGCCGTCGGGCGCGATCGTCCAGCGGCAGCTCGACTGCTGCTCGACGCGGGCTGCAATGTGGTTATCGCCGACGACGGCTTGCAACATTATCGGTTGGCACGTGATGTGGAAATCTGCGTGATCGATGGCGTTCGCCGCTTCGGTAATGGGCGGCTATTGCCATCCGGTCCCTTGCGCGAACCGATGCGTCGATTGCAGCGCGTGGATTTGCGTGTATGCAACGGCGGCATCGCAGCCGACGGCGAGTACCCGATGCAACTGCGCGGTGGCGACATCGTGTCGCTGAGTGATGGTCGACGCCAGTCGCTTGCAGCGTTCGCAGGGCAATGCGTCCACGCGGTCGCGGCGATTGGCAATCCACGGCGTTTCTTCGACAGCCTGCGCGAAGTCGGTATCGATGTGATCGATCATGCCTTCGCCGATCATCATCAGTTTGTACCTGCGGATCTGGATTTTGCTGATGGTTTGCCTGTGCTGATGACCGACAAGGACGCGGTGAAGTGCCAGCGCTTCGCCAAAGCCGACTGGTGGCGAGTGCCTGTACGTGCCGATCTGCCGAAGACGTTCTACGCGGCGTTGGTCGAACGTATTGTGCGGTTGCGCCCGGGTATCAAGCCCTGAAAGTCGGGGCAGTGACTTGGGTAGTCGAGATCAGGTCGTAGTCGCAACCGGCTCGCCGCCAAGCCAGACCTGACGCACCAAATTACCGCCGATCCAGTAACAGAGTTCAGCCGGCTGACGCGCGTTCCACACAACGAGATCGGCACGCTGATCGACCGCCAGCGTGCCACGATCGGCGAGGCCGAGCGCACGTGCGGCGTTGACAGTCACGCCGCGCAGCGCCTCTTCGGGCGTCAGCCGAAACAGTGTGCAGCCCATGCCGGCGGCCAGCCGCAGCGACAGCAGCGGCGAGGTGCCGGGGTTGCAGTCGGTGGCAATCGCCATTGCTACAGCATGCTTGCGTAGCTGTTCGACTGGCGGCAATTTCGTTTCGCGCAGCGCGTAGAATGCGCCGGGAAGCAGCACCGCGACGGTGCCGGCGGCAGCCATGGCTGCAATGCCGGACTCGCTGAGGTGCTCCAGATGGTCGGCAGAAAGGCCACCATATTCAGCCACGAGCGCGGCACCATGCAGATCGGACAATTGTTCGGCATGCAGCTTCACCGGCAGGCCGAGCTGTTTGGCGCGTTCGAACAGGCGACGGGTTTCCGCATGGCTGAAACCGATCGATTCACAGAATGCATCGACCGCGTCGACCAGTTTTTCCGCCGCCAGTGTCGGCAGGATCTCGTCGCATACCAGCGTGACGTAATCGTCGCGCCGATCCTTGTACTCGGGCGGCAGCGCGTGCAGGCCGAGGAAGCTGGTACGCACCGTCATGCCAAGCTCACGCCCCAGGCGTCGGGCGACGCGCAACATGCGGCGTTCGCCATCCAGATTCAGCCCGTAGCCGGATTTGATTTCCAACGTGGTCACGCCGTCGGCGAGCAGGGCCAGGGCGCGCGGCAGCGACTGCGCGTATAGCTGCTCTTCCGAAGCGCCGCGCGTGGCCGTGACGCTGGATATGATGCCGCCGCCAGCCCGCGCAATGTCCTCATAGCTGGCACCATTCAAGCGCAGATCGAACTCGTGGGCGCGATCGCCGGCAAATACCAGATGCGTGTGGCAGTCGACCAAACCAGGCGTGACCAGCGCGCCATCGAGTGAATCCACGATCGCAGACAGTGTGTCGGGCGCCGCCGGTAAAGCGTCCACGCGCCCGACCCAGGCGATGCGGCCACGATGGATCGCGATGGCACCGCGTTCGATCAGGCCGCACGGTGCGTCGCCGGCAAACGTCGCCAGCGTGGCATTCATCAGCAGTCGATCCCAGCGTGGCGTGCTCATGTTTCGCAGGCTCCTTGATGGCCTCAGGTTGCGTTGGGTGGTGTTTTGCCGGGTGGCTCTTCGCCGTCGGAGTCGAGATCTGTCGGCTCGTCGTCAACTGGTTCGTCGGCAACCGGTCCGGCTGGTTCGTCGAAAGCGGTAGTGTTGCCGACGTGTTGCATGACCTCATCTTCAGGTCCTGCGTCCTGGCTGGTTTCAGCCTGAGCGGCCTGCTGCTTTTCGAAATCCTGCACCATGCGTTCGGCAAAATCCTTGTAGACCGGCGTGGGGCAGAACAGCGAAGCCGCAGCGCGTGCCAGCAGGCAGGCAGCCATGATCGGGATCACCATGTCCTGGTTGTCGGTCAGCTCCATCGCGATCACCGCCGAGGTCAGCGGCGCGCCGGTCACGCCCGACAGATACGCACTCATGCCCAGCAATACGACCGACGCGGCCGGCACGCTGGGCAGAAACGTGGCGATGTTGTGGCCGATACCGGCACCCACCGCAAGGGCTGGCGAAAAGATGCCGCCGGGGATGCCGGCCCAATACGACACCACGTTGGCCAGCAGCTTGGCGATGCCGAAGGTCTGGCCGGGTGTGACCACCGATTCCTGCACGAAGGCACGGGCCTGGTCGTAGCCCGTGCCGTAGACCGTGTTGTGCGAGAGCACGCCGATGACCGCCAAGGCAAGCCCGCAGCTACCGGCAAACAATACGGGGCCACGCGCTCGCAGCCGGCCGATATAAGCCAGCGGGCCATTGCGGCTGAGCAGAATAAGGCGGGCGAACAGCCCACCGAGCAGCCCGCAGATCACACCGCACCACAGTACGGCCAGCCACGCGTGGCCCAGCGGCAGCAGGGTTTCTACCCGGCCGAAGTAGGCGTAATTGCCCATGATGCCCAGCGACACCACGCCACCGACAATTACCGCGGTGAGCAGCAGACCGCTGAAACGATGCTCGAACGTGCCAGCCAATTCCTCGATGGCGAATACCACGCCGGCCAGCGGCGTATTGAAGGCCGCTGCGATACCGGCAGCACCGCCGGCGAGAATGAAGCGCGAGGCCGCCTTGGGATCATCGAAACCAAAGCGTTTGCCCAGCGAATAGAAGATGCCGGCACCCACGTGCACGGTCGGGCCTTCGCGGCCGATCGAGGCGCCAACGGCCAGTGCAACGAGGGTGAGGATCATCTTGCCCGCAGCAATCGGCAGAGTCAGCATGCGCTGGCGAAAGCCTTCATCCTCGATATGCAGGGTAGCGATGACTTGCGGAATACCGCTGCCGCGCGTGGCGCGCAGCTTGCCCTCGGTGACCCAGGCCAGCAGCGCGAACACCACCGGTGTGAGGATCAACGGAATCCAGATACCGTGCGTGAGGATCTGCTGAAACAGGTGGTACGACCAGTCGCTCGCCTTGGCAAACACGATCGCCGCCAGCGCCACCAGCAGGGCACCGGCCCACAGAGCGATGCGTCGCTTCCACTGCTGTGGCGCAAAGAACTCGTGGCCCAGCACCGCCTGCAGCCGGGGGTTGGATGATTTCGTCATGTAAGGGGCCTGATCGGCCTCGCCCCGGTCAGATGGATTCGAGTGGGGCGGAGTGAGGTCAGTCATCCGGTGATTATTGCAGACCTTGCCGAGGCAGGCCGAGTGTCAGGCTGCAATCAGGTTCGCGGCTTGGTGTGCCAGCGCATCTCGTAAAGATCGAAGCGGCGATCTTTCAGGTTCTGTACCGCGCCGGCGTTGCGCGCGCGCGCCAGACTCTCCAGCCGCAGATCGGCAAACAGCACGGTTTCGATATTCGGGGTGGAGTCTGCGGCAATGCCGTCGCGCGCGAACGGAAAATCGCTGGGCGTCAGGATGCAGCTCTGGCCATACTGGATGTCGAAGTTGTTGACGCCGGGCAGGTTGCCGACGTTGCCCGACAGCACCACGTAACACTGGTTTTCGATTGCCCGTGCCTGCGAACAGTAGCGCACGCGCAGGTAGCCTTCGCGCACGTCGGTACAGAACGGCACGAACAGGATCAGCGCACCCTGGTCGGTGAGGTGACGCGCCACTTCCGGAAATTCCGAGTCGTAGCAAATCATCACACCGATCGGACCGCAGTCGGTTTGCACCGTGGCCGCTGTATCGCCGCCGGTGATGCTCCAGACGGTGCGTTCGCTGGGAGTGGGGTGCAGCTTTTCGCGCTCGTGAATCGAGCCATCGCGCAGGCACACATAACAGACGTTGTGGATGTCGCCGTTGGCCTGTTCGGTGGGGTGCGTGCCGGCGATGATGTTGATGTTGTAGTGGACGGCCAGACGGCCAAACAACTCTTTCACCTGCGGCGTGTACTGACTCAGCTTTCGGATCGATTCGACCGGCGACAGCTCGGTGTTTTCGATCGACAGCAACTGCAGCGTGATCAGCTCGGGAAAGGTGACGAAATCGGCGTTGTAATCGGCAGCGATATCGGTGAAGTATTCGACCTGCGTGGCGAATTCTTCGAACGATCCGATCTTGCGTTGCTGGTACTGCACCGACGCCACGCGCACCGAATCGGGCATGTTCTGCGTCGATGGAATCGACGGCATGTCCGGGTGATCGAGCAGCTGCGGATTGCGCCAGACCATGTGCACCGCATAGCCCAATGAATCGTAGTCCGAGGGCGCGTAAGCGCGCAGCACGCCGATTGCCTCGAAATCGTTGGACAGCTGAAAGCTCAGGGTCAGGTCACGACGCTTGCCCTCGACCACGGCTTGCACGTACGCCTCGGCGGTGCCGTAACGTTGCATGCTCTTGGCCAGGCCAGGAATGCGTCCGCCGAACACGATGCCGCGCAGTTTCAGATCCATGCACAGGCGCTTGCGCGCCTGGTACAGTCGCTGGCCAATGCGCATGCCGCGATAATCCGGATGCACCACCACTTCCATGCCGTACAGCCAGTCGCCGTCCTGCTTGTGGCGTGAGCCCATACCGCCACCGGTGATCTGCATCCAGGTGTGCGGCGCCAGCGCCGTAGCCTCATCGATACGGAACGTGGCGCAATAGCCGACGACCTTGCCTTCGTATTCGACGACGAACTGACCTGCGGCGAAATGCGTTTGCTGCGAGCGCAACATTTCTGCCGAATGGCCCCATTCGGCGGTATAGATGCGCGCGGTGAGATCGACCAGCTGCGGCACGTCTTCCGGTGTTGCCAGACGAAGCAGGAGCTTGGGGCTGAGTTCACTGGTTTTCTTGGCCATTTCAGGATTATGCCGCACGTAAAGTGAAGTGAAAGCGACTGTGCCGGTTACACTTTTGGTTTACCTCACTTTGAGTTTTACGTCAGGAGCAAAGGCCGTGGGCGACGAGGCACGTATTTATAACTACAGCGCCGCCAGCAGCTGGCATGCGGATGGCTGGCAAAGCGATGTGATCCTTGGTGTGGATGCCGAGGGAAATTTGTCAGCTGCCACCGACGCCGCACCGCAGCCGATCGGCCAGTGGGTGCTGCCCGGCATGCCGAACCTGCACTCGCATGCGTTTCAGCGCGCGATGGCTGGGCTGGCCGAACGCCGTAGCCGCATCGACGACAGTTTCTGGTCGTGGCGCGAAATCATGTACGGGTTTGCCGCGGCGATCAGTCCGGAGGCGTTGCAGGCGATTGCTGCCCAGCTCTACGTCGAAATGCTCAAGGCCGGCTACACCCAGGTCTGTGAATTTCATTATCTGCATCATCAGCCGGATGGCACGCCTTACGCACAGCCGGAGGCGATGTCGCTGGCATTGATCGAGGCCGCACGCGAGGCGGGCATCGCGCTGACCTTGCTGCCGGTGCTCTACATGAGCGGCGGTTTCGACGGTCGCGCGCTGGCGCCGCGGCAGTGCCGCTTCGGCAACAGCGTGGATAGTTATCTGCGTCTGCTGGATTCGCTGCAGCCATACGAGAACGAGCAGTTGCGCGTCGGTATCGCACTGCACTCGCTGCGCGCCGTGCCGCCCGATGCCATGCGCGAAGTACTCGCCAGCAAAGCGGCGCAGAACTGTCCCATCCATATCCATGTTGCTGAGCAGATCGGCGAAGTACAGGATTGCCTCGCCCTGCGCGGTGCGCGGCCGGTCGAGTGGCTGCTCGATAACGCCGACGTCAACGCGCGCTGGTGCCTGGTTCACGCCACGCATCTGACCGATAACGAAACCTCGCGGCTGGCAAGCAGCGGCGCGGTGGCTGGCTTGTGTCCCACGACGGAAGCGAATCTTGGCGACGGGCTATTTCCGCTGGCGGATTACCTCGATGCCGGTGGCAGGCTTGGTATCGGTTCGGATTCGCACATCTCCATCTCACCGGTGGAAGAGTTGCGCTGGCTCGAATACGGCCAGCGGCTGGTCTCGCGCCATCGCAATATCGGTGCGCGTCGTCCTGGTGCCAGCGTGGGCGAAACCCTGTGGCGAGCGGCATTGAGCGGCGGTGCCCAGGCATCCGGGCTGCCGATCGGTGAGCTGCGCAATGGCGCGCGCGCCGACCTGCTGGTGCTGGACGAAAGCTCACCGCTGCTGGCTGCACGCGACGCATCATCGGTGATCGACAGTTTTCTGTTCGCGGGAAACACGCCGCAGGTGCGCGACGTGATGTGCGGCGGCGAGTGGGTGGTGCGTGATTTCCGGCATCGCGACGAGGAACGCATCGCTGCACGCTATCGCCACACTGTCACTGGGTTGGCAGCGGGCTAAGGTTCCGCCCTTGCTGACTGTTAGCCAAATGAATGACAGCCATCGACAAGGCGAGACCACGTCATCGGCCGCTGTCACGACCGCGTTACTGGGCACACATCCCCATCACGGAGTGTTCCCATGCGTCGATTCATGTCTACCCTGCTGATTTCCGCTGCCCTGATGGGCGGCGCCCTTTCATTGTCCGGCTGCATCGTGGTGCCGCCGCGCCCTTACCATCAGCGCGTCTGGATCACGGGCTATTGGGCTCCCCAGCATGTCTGGGTTGGTGGTCACTGGGGTTATCGCTGAGTGACTACCGTTAAGTTCGTTTCAAAAAAACCCGATGGCGCCAGCTTTGCTGCTGGTGCCATCGGGTAATGCACTATCTATCAGTGGATTGGAGCTTACTGCGCTTGCGATGAAGTCGAGGCGGCCGTGGTCGACACCGGGTTCTGTGCCTTGAACTGTTCCCACTGTGCCTTGCGCGCCTGCTGCTGTGTCTTCAGCGTGGCGTACTGTGCCTTCTGCTGGGTGGTCAACACAGCATAGATCTGCGTGCGGATGGCGGCCTGCTGCTGCACACGCTGCGTGGTGGCAGCGCCTTCGGCCTGAGCCAGGCTGGCGGCGGCTGCCTGGTAACCGACCTGATCCGGAGTCAGGGCTTCAAAAGCCTCGCGCTGCTGATGGAGTGCCTGGCGCTGGGTCTTGTTCTGCGCAAAGCTGGTCTGGACAATCTGTTTGATGCTGGCTTGCTGAGCCGTAGTCAGGTTGAGCTTGCTTAGCGCCAGGAACTGCCCATGGCCGTGGCCGCCATGGCCGCCATGCCAGCCGCCAGGACCTTGCTGAGCGGAGACAGCGAGTGTGGTGAGGGCCATGGCCGACGCCAGGACCAGGCTGAGTGTGAGGCTCTTGCGCATAAGAAATACCTTGGTAGTGGTTGGGGTGAGTTGTTGCGTATATTTGACGATGCCCCCGCGTATATGTTCTTTGCCATGAGGTAAAGATGGGTAAAGAACGTGGTGTTGCACCCGCTGCAAGGCTTAGCTGTCGCACGAATCCACCGCCATATGGCATCCGAGCACCATGTCCCGAATCCTGATTGTTGATGATGACCGCGCCCTGTGCAGCCTGCTGGCCGATTACCTGCAGCGCGAGGGCTTTGACGTGGATGTCGCGCACGACGGTGCCACCGCGCTGGCGCAATTGCACAATCAGTCGCTGCGCCCTGATCTGCTGATACTCGACGTGATGATGCCGGGCCGCGATGGCTTGGATACCTTGCGCGAACTGCGTCTGCAATACCGGCTGCCGGTGATCATGCTGTCCGCGCGCGGCGAGCCGGTGGATCGCATCGTTGGGTTGGAATTGGGTGCCGACGACTACCTGTCCAAACCGTGCCTGCCGCGCGAGCTGCTGGCACGCGTGCGCGCGCAGCTGCGGCGCAATACGCCGGCCATCGCAGGCACGCTGCAGGTTGGCGTGTTGCGCCTGCTGCCGGGCGAACGTCGTGCGTTTGCCGATGACAACGAACTCTCGCTTACCGGTGCGGAATACATGCTGCTGCAGGCGCTGGCACAGCGCGCCGGCGAGCTGGTCGAAAAGGCGGTGCTGACGCGCTTTGCGCTCGGCCGCGAACTGGAACGTTTCGATCGTAGCGTCGACGTCCACGTCAGTCGTCTGCGGCACAAGCTGGCCGAAGCCTCGGCGCAAGCGCCACGCATCGACTCCGTGCGTGGGGCAGGCTACGTGCTTGTGGTGGGCACACCGTGAGCCTGTTCAGGGGTTCGCTTTATCGACGGCTGCTGGTGTTGTTCTGCGTCGGTAATTTGCTCGTGCTGTTTGTCGGTGGCCTGCTGACGCGCGGTTTTATCGACTACACCACGGCGAAGGAAATCGACTGGGTAGCCCTGGCACAGGGTGCTGACGTGGCCTATGAAAGTGGTGGCGTGAATGCGCTGGCCGATTGGTCGATGCAGCAGCGGCACGAAGGCATTGACGCCACGCTTTACGAAAAAGGCCAGCCGCTGTCGCCGATCCGCCTGCATCCGGCCATGGAGCGATCGCTGTCGAGCTGGCTCGACGCAGACAAGGACGTGGTATTGCAGCCGTGGCCCGGTCTTTACGTGGCTGTGCAGCAAATTACCGGCGACGACGGTCATCCGCGCCAGCTGGTGGCGTTGAGTCGCACGCACGCCCGGATTGCGCCACAGACACGGCAGCTCATTTTGTGGGGCGTGCAACTGACCTTACTGCTGCTGCTTATCGGTTTGCTGAGCTGGTGGGTTGCACGCAGCGTGGCGCGACCGGTCGAGGCCTTGCGTGATGCGACCCGGCGCATGGCTGCCGGCGAACTCTCGACGCGAGTGGGTCGTCGACGCGGCAAAAAGTACGACGAGCTGGCCCAGCTTGCTTATGACTTCGATGCCATGGCCGAGCGCATCGAAGCGTTGGTCGCGCATGATCGCGGCGTGCTGCAGGATCTCTCGCACGAGCTGCGTTCGCCACTGGCGAGGTTGCATCTGATCCTCAACCTGGCCCAACGCAGCAAAAACCCTGTCGAAGCCGAGCCGTATTTTCTGCAGGCTGAACAAGAGATCGATCGACTCGACCGCATGACCGGCGAAATGCTGGCGCTGTCGCGGCTCGAAGGCGGCATTCCCGGCATGAACCGCGAGCGCCTCGAACTCGACGAGTTGATACGCGAGTGCGTGACTCAGGCCGAGCTGGAGGCTGGCGTGCGCAAGGTGTCACTGCGGATAACCTCCAACACGCCGGTGTTCATCACCGGCAGCCCGCTGCTGCTCGAACGCGCCGTCGGAAATTTGATCGCCAACGCGATCAAGTTCAGTCCGATCGGCGGTGTGGTGGAGTTGAGCGTACAAAGTGTGCAAGGTAGTGCCGAACTGTCCATCCGCGATCATGGCCCCGGCGTGCCGGAGGCCGAACTGACGTATTTGTTCCGGCCGTTCTACCGCGGTAGCAACGCGGTGCGCGCGGATGGTCATGGCGTGGGTCTGGCCATCGTGCAGCGCGTGGTACAGGTGCACGGTGGCGAGATCCACGCCAGCAACGGTCAGCATGGCGGACTGGAAGTGCGTCTGCAGTTGCCGCTTGCGGGATCGGAGTCGCCATGACCAGACGATAGCTGGCATGGCGGCAAGCCATCGACAGCCACGTTCAGGCCGATGACTCCGGACTCACACAGAAAGTCCATGAACGCGCGCAACTCGGGCGGCAGGTGTCGTTCGCTTGCTGGCGGCTGACAGGTTTCAGCCGGCCACGGTGTCGCGTACAAGATGCAGATCGTTGAACTTGCGCCGTTCGATCAGTTCGGTGATATGACCGGCGGCATCGCGACGAAAGATCAGCAGGTTCCTTTCGTCGTCGGTGCCCATGAACACATCTTTGGCGATCGGCTCGATTCGGTTGAACGGCCGACCTGCCTTGGTGATGTAACCGAGCACGCCATCCTTCACGCTGACCGACCATGCATGGTCCGTTGCATAGCGATAGTTGCCGATGTAGTCGTCTGGTTTGAGTCCGCTGATCTGCAGTTTGGGGGGCGCTGTCGGGATCGTCACGTCCTCGGCGCCGGCCAGCTTCCACATGCCATCGTGCTTCACGAAGGTGAGCAGCGACTGGTAGCGCACGGTCAGTTGTTGCCCGAATACGTTCTCGCGTTCGTACTGCTCGACTTGCAGCAGGGCAGTATCGCCGTATTGCTGCACGTGCGGATCGCGCAATTCGATGCTGCCAGACAAGCCTGGTGGAAACGGCCGCAGCGACGCCACCGCATCCTGTTTGTGTTGGATACGGCCGAACTCGTCGATAATCACCGCGTCATCCGTCAGCGTGTGCCGCCACACGTCCTGCCTGCCTTGAGGAATCGCATCCACCCAGGCCTGCGTGATCGCCAACAGATGATCACGCAATGCGTCAGGGGCTTGCGTCGCATGCAGCGCCGGTACTTGCAGAAACGTGAGCCATACCAGCGCCGATGCCAGCCCAAATGTCCGCATGAAGTTTCTCCATGATGGATGCCGCAAGTCTGGGCCTGGTGCGCAGTTGCGGCATGTGTATGAAGTCATGTAGAGACATGCACTGAGGCGGCATGCTTCGCATTCGATAGTTGATTTGCAACACTGCGGATTGCCGTCACTCTGACCGGATTTTTATGCGCTCGTCTTCGCTTGCCGCCGTGGGTCTGGCGCTTTGTTCGGCGCTGTTTTTCACGTTGACTTATGTGCTCAATCGCAGCCTGGTCGCGGGCGGTGGCCATTGGCAGTGGGCAGTGATCCTGCGCTATTTGTTCACCCTGCCGCTGCTGGCGTTGGTGCTGCCGTGGCAGGGTGGCCTGGGCGCGCTGCCGCAGGAGCTGCGCCGTTATCCGCGTCCGTGGCTGCTATGGAGCAGTGTGGGATTCGTATTGTTCGGCATTCCGTTGACGTGGGCGGCCAGCAGCGGCCCGTCGTGGTTGATCGCCGGCAGTTTCCAGATCACCGTGCTGGCCGGTCCACTACTGGCGCCGCTGCTTTATCGCGATGAACGCCGCCGGCTGGCGTGGCGCAGCCTGGCGATTGGCGTGTTGATCGTCGCTGGCGTGTTCACCTTGCAGTGGGGGCATGCGCAGGGTCGTCTGTCAGCAGGCGACTGGCTGGCGATCGCCGCCGTAGCGCTGGCGGCATTCGCGTATCCGCTGGGTAACCGCGGCCTGTTGCTGCATCTTGAGCAGACCAGCCCGAAGCAGGGTGCCAGCCATATCTCCGCCGTGCAGCGAGTATTCGGCATGACGCTGTGCAGCTGGCCGCTGTGGCTGCTGTTCGCAGTCATCGCGTGGTTCACGATTGGTCCGCCAAATCTGCGCGAGATGTTGCTCGCTGCCGGTGTGGCGCTGTCGTCGGGGACCATCGCTACCGTGTTGTTTTTCCGGGCCACCGACATGGTGCGCAGCGAGCCCACCGCACTGGCTGCGGTGGAGGCGATGCAGGCAGCCGAGCTGCTGTTCGCCACCTTGCTTGGTGTGCTGTTTCTCGGCGAGGCGTGGCCGCACGGATACGCCGCTTTCGGCGCGCTGGGCATCGTAGTCGGCATCGGCCTGTTCAGCTGGCTCAGTGGCCGTGATTCGGCGGGCAACGATGAAGCAGTGAGCGCCTTGCGTAGTGATCGCGGCGCCTGATCCTCGCGGACAATAGGGCATCCGTTGGCTTGCGTGATCAAAAGGCACGCGCTACACCTGTCGGCTTCTGACGGTGGGTAGCTGAAAACACGATGAGCAAGCGGCGTTATACGTGGCTGGTGGTGAGTGCATTGCTGGGCTTGATGGCGATGGTGGCTTGCGAGGCACAGATACCTGCATCCATGTCAGCCCTGCGTTGGGATGCATCGAAAGTCGGTAACCATCGGTACCTGGTACAGGTGGCCAAACCGGCCGATGCGGTGCACGTAACCATTCCATGGCGTCGGCGCGATCTCCATCCGGAACAGGTCGCGGTGATCGTTACGGCACCGGACGGAAGTGTGGTCAGTAACGTGCTGCGCGGCGTGATCGAGCAGGCCTCTGGCGAGCTGGTGTTCGCAGCGAAGCAGGCAGGCATTTACGCGATCTATTACCAGCCCTATCTGAGCAATGGCCGCAGCAATTATCCGACGGTGAGCTATGCGGCGCCGAAAGACACAGCCAACCCCGAGTGGATAAAAACAATGGGCTACGATCCGGTGGCTTGGAAACGTCTGCCGCAGGCGCAGGTGCTGCGCTACGAAGCGGTCGACGATTTCGACGCCTATACCGGCATGGAACGCGTCGCCACGCCGCAGGAGCTGCAGCATCTGTTGGCAGCCAATACCGGATCGTCCTTGCTGCTGTTTCCCGAGACACGCGAGCATCCGGTGCGCATGTTCGATCAGATCCCCGAGCGCTGGGCAATTCATGGCACCGGCGGCGCGTTGAACGACAGTGCACAGCGCGGCGAATATCTGAGTTTTCAGATCGGGTTGTGGGCACCGCATGTTGCGGTGAGCGATGTGAAAGTCGGCGTGGTCGATCTGCACGGACCGGATGGCGCGATCATCCCAGCCAGCGCGCTGACCTGTTTCAACCTCGGCGGCATCGACTACGCCGGTCAGCCGTTCACCACTCGCGTCGATGTAGCGCAGGGCCGCGTACAGCCCTTATGGATGGGTCTGGATATTCCTGCCGACGCGAAACCGGGCACGTATCGCGCTGAGCTGACCATTGGCGCCGATGGCGTGCCGCCGCAGAAAGTGCCGCTGGTGATTACCGTGGCGTCGGGCAACGTGGTCGCGCATGGCGATAACAATCCCTCGAAGCTCACGCGCCTGCGTTGGCTCAATTCGCGAATCGCGCAGGATGACGAGTTGGTTAGGCCATTTACTGCCATCACCGTCAATGGTGGTCAGCTCGGCATTCTTGGTCGCAGCATCACGTTGGCGAGCAACGGCCTGCCATCGCAGATCGAAAGTCAGTTCGACGAACGCATGACGCGTATGGCGAACAGATCACACCCGCTGCTCTCCGCACCGATAGAACTACTTGTGCAGGATGCCAACGGCACGCACGGATTAATCAGTCACGGTGTGCCGGATATCCAACGCGATGGACCCGCCAAAGCGCATTGGCAGATGGCGGCCCAAGCCGGGCCACTGCAAGGTGACGTCAAGGCGAGTCTGGAAGCGGACGGTACACTGACGTACGCCATCGCTTTGACCACAAGCACGTCGGTGACGCTCAGCGATATACGCCTGCAGGTTCCGTTACGCAGCGACATGGCGCAATACGAGCTTGGCCTGGGGCGTGCCGGCGATCACGTGCCTACGGACTTCAGCTGGAAATGGAACGTTGAAAACAATCAGGACGGTGCATGGATTGGCGCCGTCAATGCAGGGCTTGAGTTTCATTTGCGCGATGATGACTATCGCCGTCCACTCAACACCAACTTCTATCATCAGCAACCGCTGCGCATGCCTGTGTCGTGGGATAACAATGGGCAGGGTGGTATCACGCTCAAGCGCGACGGTGCGCGTTATGTGGTCAGCGCCTATAGCGGCCCCCGCACGCTGAGCGCCGGCCAGACGCTGCACTTCAACGTCGTCATGCGCGTCACGCCGTTCAAGCTGATCAACCCGGCCGAACATTTCGCCGAGCGCTACTTCCACAAGTACGACGACCTCGACAGCATCAAGGCCGATGGTGCAAACGTGGTGAATATCCATCACGCCACGCCAATCAATCCTTGGATCAATTATCCGTTCCTCGAGCCGGAGGCGATGCGTGCGTACATCGATGCGGCGCATCAGCGTGGTATGGAAGTGAAGATCTACGACACCATCCGCGAGTTGTCCGATCGTGCGCCCGAACTGCCGATGCTGGAATCGCTGGGGCACGAGATCATCAGCGGCGGCAAAGGCGGCGGCTTCTCCTGGCTGCAGGAGCATCTCGATGGCGACTACATCGCCGCCTGGCATGTGCCGGAAAATCGCGACGCGGCGGTAATCGATTCCGGCCAGAGTCGCTGGAACAATTACTACATCGAAGGGTTGGACTGGCTGGCGCGCAACGTCGGCATTGACGGGCTCTACCTCGACGATGTGGCGTATGACCGCGTCACCATGAAGCGCGTGCGCAAGGTGCTCGAAGCGCATCGGCCACATCCGCTGATCGATCTGCATTCGGCCAGCCAGTTCGATGCACGCGACGGCTACATCAACAGCGCGCTGCTCTACATGGAGCTGTTCCCGTATATCGATCGGCTGTGGTTCGGCGAGGAATTCGACTACGAGAAAACCTCACCCAGTTACTGGCTCACCGAAATTTCCGGCATCCCGTATGGCCTGATGGGCGAGATGCTGCAGAACGACGGCAACCCCTGGCGCGGCATGTTGTTCGGCATGACCAGTCGGCTCGGCTGGTCGGCCGGCAGCAACCCGCGGCCGCTGTGGAAGCTGTGGGACAGCTTCGGCATCGAACAGGCGCAGATGATCGGCTGGTGGG
>Ga0302314_10001805_pt1 | contig 40068 bp, 34 predicted proteins | sample III_Palsa_N2_3_FD_200533 | JGI IMG/M metagenome (GOLD analysis project Ga0302314, IMG submission 200533) | Peat permafrost microbial communities from Stordalen Mire near Abisko, Sweden - III_Palsa_N2_3 | ecosystem: Environmental > Terrestrial > Soil > Palsa > Peat permafrost | place: Sweden... | reverse complement strand
CGCCTTCCCCTGGTGCGGTTGGCAACAGCTTACCGCGTCAGCCGGCCAGAAGCTGATGCACCCGCTTGAGGTCGGCCCAGCTCTTGGCCTTCTCGCCCGGGCTGCGCAGCAGATAGGCCGGGTGATAAGTGATCAGCAAGGGGGTCTTGTCGGGCCCGTATTCATGTACCGGACCGCGCAGCTTGGACAAGGGCGCGTCGGTGCCGAGCAGGCGCTGCGCGGCGATGCGTCCCAGGGCCACGATCAGCTTCGGCTTGACCAGGCGGATCTGCTGGTCCAGATAGGGCCGGCAGGCGTCCACCTCGTCGGCTTCCGGATCGCGGTTGCCCGGCGGCCGGCACTTGACCACATTGGCGATGAACACCGCCTTGCCCGGCGCTTCCTCGTTGCGCGAGCGTCCGATGGCCTTGAGCATCTCGTCGAGCAGCTTGCCGGCCCGGCCGACAAAGGGCTCGCCCCTGGCATCCTCGTCCGCGCCCGGCCCCTCGCCCACCACCATCAGTGGCGCCGATTGCTGGCCCACCCCGAACACCGTGTTGGTGCGCGTGGTGCACAGCTTGCAGCGCATGCAGCCGGCCACAGCGCTCCTCAACCCCTCCCAGTCGGTGGGCACCTCGAAGGCGGCAACGGGCTGGCGGGGGAACTTCTGGGGCATGGGCGCACTCTGAAGAATTGCCGGTGCTTCATCAGCAATAGCCGGCTTCTGTGCGGGCACAGCTACCTGGAGGGGCTGGTTCGGCGCGTGGGAACGTTGTAGCCAGGGCTCAATGCCGAGCGCGTCGAGGACCTGTTTGCGGCGTATGGAATCCATGGGCGAACTTTAGCCGATCTTGTATCGGGCCGGACACGGAAACGGCATTTCACAGGAAGTGGAATGCCGTGCGGCGGAGGTGCCGCATCAACTACATGTCACGGAGACACACTCGCATGAAACGCTATTTGATCATCAGCCTGGTCGGTTCTACCCTGCTCGGTCTGTTTGCCTGCAGCAACAATAACAACAGCACCCCTCCCTTTACCGGCGCCTTCCGTCTCATCGACGGCACCACCGATTCCACCAGCATCAGTGCCAGCGCCACCAGCGGCTTTACTTCGGTCGGCGGCAACTTCGATTCCGCCGGTTCCACCGTCAACCCGCCGGAAGGCAGCTATAACGTCCAGCTCACCGAAAGCGGCGCCAGCGGCCCGTTCGCAACCGTCAACAATGTCAGCATCGATCACAACAACCTGACCACGCTCTATACCTACGGCACGATCGGCGGGGGCACCGCCAACGGCTTCGCCGTGGAAGAGAACCTCGGCGCGCCGAGCGGCAACAACTTCACCTTTCAGTTCGTCAACGACACTACCCAGACCGCCACTGCGACGCTCGACGTCTACCTGGTGACGCCGGGCGCCGGCATCGGTAGCACGCAACCGCTCGGCACGGTCAAGGCCGGTGCGGCCTCGACAGCTACCGGAGTTCCCGCTGGCACCTATGAAGTCATCGTCACCAACGGCGTGACCACGGTGTACGACAGCGGCAGCACCGGCATCGTCCTGCCGAACCCGGACAGTAATGTCATCCAGATCGGCGCCCTTGACGCCACCGCAGCGCAGGCCGCTCCGGTAGCCAGCGGCGGCGACGATTCACCGATCACCTTGATCGTGATCGACAACAACGGTGGGGAAAAGCTGCACCTCAACGGCAACGGTTAACACTCCAGATGCGACAAAGCCCCGGACGGTGTAGACCATCCGGGGCTTTTTTGTTTTGAGCCAACCCCTACGGGGTTGATTCAAAACTACGCTGCGGATGCGCGCTGATCGGCACTTCCAGCCGGTTGATGGCATTCACATAGGCCTTGGCCGAAGCGATGACGATATCGGTGTCGGCGCCCAGGCCGTTGACCACCCGCCCGTCCTTGCTCAGCCGCACCGTCACCTCGCCCTGCGAATCGGTGCCGGTGGTGATGTTGTTGACCGAGTAGAGCAGCAGTTTGGCGCCGCTACCGACCAGCTTCTCGATCGCCGCGAACACCGCATCGACCGGGCCGTCGCCCTGCGCCTGCGCCTCCTGGATGGTGCCGGCCAGGTTCAGCGCCACCTTGGCGAGCGGCCGCGTGCCGGTCTTGGAAGCCGCTTCCATCCACTCCAGCTGCACCCGCTCCTCGGAGCGCGCCGCGTCGGACTGGGTGACCAGCATCTGCAGGTCTTCGTCGAAAATTTCGTGCTTCTTGTCGGCCAGGTCCTTGAAGCGGGCGAAGGCCTCGGCCAGCTCGGCCTCGGAGCGGAACTTGTAGCCCAGCTCCTCCAGCCGCGCGCGGAAAGCACTGCGTCCGGACAGTTTGCCCAGGGTCAGCTTGTTCTTGGCCCAGCCCACGTCCTCGGCGCGCATGATCTCGTAAGTCTCGCGATGCTTCAGCACGCCGTCCTGGTGGATGCCGGACTCGTGCGCGAACGCATTGGCGCCGACCACCGCCTTGTTCGGCTGCACCGGGTAGCCGGTGATGCCTGATACCAGGCGCGAACAGGGCACGATCTGCGTGGCGTCGACGCGCGTCTCGACGTTGAACACGTCGGAGCGGGTCTTCACCGCCATCACCACCTCTTCCAGCGAGGCATTGCCGGCACGCTCGCCCAGGCCGTTGATGGTGCACTCCACCTGGCGCGCGCCGTTCTGCACCGCCGCCAGCGAGTTTGCCACCGCCAGGCCCAGATCGTTGTGGCAGTGGGTGGACCAGATCACCTGATCCGAGTTCGGCACACGCTCGATCAGCTGGCGCATGCGCTCGCCCCACAGCCCGGGGATGGAGTAACCGACCGTATCCGGCACGTTGATGGTGGTGGCGCCGGCTTTGATCACCGCCTCGAACACCCGGCACAGGAAATCCAGGTCGGAACGCACCGCGTCCTCGGCCGAGAACTCGACGTCGTCGGTGAACTGGCGCGCCAGCTTCACCGCGCCCACCGCGCTGTCGAACACCTGGTCCGGCGACATGCGCAGCTTCTTCTCCATGTGGATCGGGCTGGTCGCGATGAAGGTGTGGATGCGCGTCCTGCGCCCCAGCTTGAGCGCTTCGCCGGCCTTGTGGATGTCGCCGGCATTGGCGCGCGCCAGCGAGCACACGGTGCAATCGGTGATCTCGCGGGCGATGGTCTGCACCGCGGCGAAGTCGCCGGGGCTGGCGGCGGCGAAGCCCGCCTCGATGACGTCCACGCGCAAGCGCTGCAGCGCGAGCGCGATGCGCAGCTTCTCGTCCTGCGTCATGGCTGCGCCGGGCGACTGCTCGCCGTCGCGCAAGGTGGTGTCGAAGATGATCAGCTGTTGTTTGCTCATGGGGATTCGATCTCAGGAACTATGTTTTTGATTCCGCCGGCGCAGCCGACGTTTGGCGATCCGGGCCGGTGATGGCTTGGATTTGGCTGGTGTGACTCGGGTTACACGGTATTTCTAACCCCCGTGCGGGCGTAAGTTCTTGTCTGCCCTACGGCAGAAGTCGAAGCGCAAGCAGCAGCGAGCGGCGGGAGAGGGCCGCGCTGGTGGTACCGAAATGGCTGCTGTTCGACTGCATGATGCGCAAACTATAGCGGATGCGCTCGCGCCTGCCAATCAGGCCGCGGCCGTCGGCGGCACCGCGGGCGGCCGCGCCTTGCGGCGGCGCAGCCTGCGCCACAGCGTGGCCAGCGGCCCGGACAGGGCGTAGATGAAGAAAATCAGGAACAGGATCAGCGGCGGCTTGCGCCCGGCAACCAGCACCACCAGCCACAGCGCGCCCAGCACGCCCACGAACGGCAGGAAGCGGATGCGCTGGGTCAGGCTGATCTTCTTGAAGCTGTTGTAGCGGATGTTGCTCACCATCAGCACTGCCGCGCCGAGGGTCAAAAGGCTGGCCGGAATCAGCACCTCGTCACCGGTGATGCCGAGGTCGTAGGCGCTCCACACGAAGAACACCACCACCGCCGCGGCCGCCGGACTGGGCAGGCCGAAGAAATCCTTGTTGCTGCCGGAAATCGCGGCCAGCACGTTGAAGCGGGCCAGGCGCAGGGCGGCGCAGGCGGCATGGGAGAAGGCAATCACGCCGCCGAAGCGGATGCCGAACCAGCGGAACTCGATGAAATGCAGGCTGAACGCGTACATGACGATGCTGGAGGCGATGCCGAATGCCGCCATGTCGCAGAGCGAATCGTATTCCTTGCCAAAATCGCTGGCGGTATTGGTCAGCCGCGCCACGCGCCCGTCGAGCGAGTCGGCGATCATGGCGAAGAGGATGCCCATGGCGGCATGGTCGAAGCGATCGGCCATGGCCGAAACGATGGCGTAGAACGCCCCCAGCAGAGTGCCGGTGGTGAACAGGTTCGGCAGCAGGTAAATGCCTTTGCGTCTTTTGCGGGGAAGCCGGGCTTCGTCCATCGCGCATTGTCCCTTGTTTGTGCTTGAAGTGAAAAAATTAGGGCGCTCGTTGAGGAGCGCCCTAAGGTTTTCCGGCTGACGCAGGTCGCCCTTCAGGCCGACCCTGTCGCCCTGAAGGGCGACCTACACGACGGCAGCTTTAGTTCTTCGCCTTGTCCACCAGCTTGTTCTTGGCGATCCAGGGCATCATCGAGCGCAGCTTGGCACCGACCTTCTCGATCTGGTGCTCGGCGCCGATGCGGCGGTTGGCCTTCAGCGTCGGCTGACCGGCCTGGTTCTCCAGCACGAATTCGCGGGCGAACTGTCCGGTCTGGATCTCGGTGAGGATGCGCTTCATCTCGATCTTGGTCTGCTCGGTGACGACACGCGGACCGCGCGTGTAATCGCCGTATTCGGCCGTGTTGGAGATGGAGTAGCGCATCGTCGCCATGCCGCCCTCGTACATCAGGTCGACGATCAGCTTGAGCTCATGCAGGCACTCGAAGTAGGCCATTTCCGGCGCATAGCCGGCTTCGACCAGGGTTTCGAAACCGGCCTGCACCAGCGCCGTGGCGCCGCCGCAGAGCACGGCCTGTTCGCCGAACAGATCGGTTTCGGTCTCTTCCTTGAAGCTGGTCTCGATGATGCCGGCGCGGCCGCCGCCGTTGGCGGAAGCGTAGGACAGCGCGATCTGCTTGGCCTGGCCGGAAGCGTCCTGGTGGACGCAGATCAGGCTGGGCACGCCGCCGCCCTGAGTGTAGGTGCTGCGCACCAGATGGCCGGGGCCCTTGGGGGCGACCATGATCACGTCCAGATCGGCGCGCGGCTCGATCAGCTGGAAGTGGATGTTGAAGCCGTGGGCGAAGGCCAGCACGCCGCCCTGCTTGAGATTGCCGGCGACGCTCTCCTCGTAGATCTTCCGCTGGTCCTGGTCGGGAGCCAGGATCATCACCAGGTCGGCGCCCTTCACCGCCTCGGCGACTTCCTTGACCTTGAGCCCGGCGCCCTCGGCCTTGGCCCAGGACTTGGAGCCCTTGCGCAGACCGACGGTGACATCGACCCCACTGTCCTTGAGGTTTTGCGCATGGGCGTGGCCCTGCGATCCGTAACCGAGGATGACGACCTTCTTCGACTGGATGATCGAAAGGTCGGCGTCCTTGTCGTAATAGACGTTGATGCTCACTGCGGATTACCTCTGTGGGACGGGGAAAAAGGAGTTTTCGGGAAGTTCGGGGGAATGATCAGCACGCGGCTCAAGGCGACGATGCCAGCACGGTGGCGCCGCATTCCAGCGCGGCGGTGCCGCTGCGCACCAGTTCGAGCACGCGCGCGATGCCGGACAGCTCGGCGACGAAACTGTTGACCTCGGCGCCGGTGCCGGTGAGCTGCACCGTGCGGGTGGTTTCGGTCTCGTCGAGCACCAGGGCGCGATGGCGGCGCACACACTCGACGATCTTGCGGCCGCCGGCGGCATCGACGCCGACTTTCAGAATCAGCAGCTCGCTCTCGATGTGCTCGCGGCTGGTCAGATCGGTGATTTCGACGATGTCGATCAGCTTGCGCGACTGCTTGATGATCTGCTCGATCACCGCATCGCTGCCGGTGGTGACCAGGGTCAGGCGCGACACCGTGTCATCGTGGGTCGGCGCCACGGTCAGCGACTCGATGTTGTAGCCGCGGGCGGAAAACATGCCGGCCACACGGGCAAGTGCCCCGGCCTCGTTCTGGAGCAGGATCGAAATAATGTGGCGCATAATTTCGAGAACATAAACCGTGGGACGGGCTTACGGCAAGTGCCGCCCCCGCCCCACTATCCCCTAAACCCGCGCCACCACTGCTTTTCCGCGATTTGCCGCCTTCGGCTAGGCGGCCGGCGCAGCACCCGCGCCGCGCCCGGCGAGCAGCGACAGGCCTTCCGACAGCAGGTCCGCGTGGTTGGCCGGAACGCTGCCGTTCGGCGTCAGCTGGTTGACCAGCTGCGGCAGCAGCTGCGCCAGTCCGCCGCTGACCTGGGCGTGGTCCATGCCGAGCTGGCTGGCGATGCTGGCGATGGCGCCGCTGCCCAGCACCTGGTGCAGCTGATCGGCGCTGATCGGCAGATTGGCGTTGCTCGAAACCCAGGACTCGGCGTGCTGGCCGAGGCCGGATTGCTGGAATTTCTGCAGCAGGCCGGGCAGACCGCCGTTCTGCTGGATCAGGGTCATCGCCGCCTGCATCAGCTGGCTCTGCCCCGATTGTGCCTGTGCGTTATTGCCGAGTACGTCGGACAGCACGCCGCCGGCAAGCTGGTCGAGTAATCCCATCGGTATGCTCCTCCCTGGAAAAAATACGAACGGTCAGCTTACACCTTCGGCGTGACAAACCCATGTCCGGCCCACGTCCGGCCACTGCGGAAAAAGGCCGGTCGTGCTATAAGATCGCCCCGAATTTGCTGGATTTTCCACCGGAAGCCGCCGTGAACGCACAGCCGAAAACCACCCCCCATCCTCTCGCCGGCAAGATCATGACCGGGGCCGAGATCATCGTCCAGGTACTGGCCGACGAGGGCGTGGATGTCGTCTTCGGCTACAGCGGCGGCGCCATCCTGCCGACCTACGACGCCATTTTCCGCTTCAACGCCGAAAAGAACGCCGGCGACAAGGACCCGATGCCGCTGATCGTGCCCGCCAACGAGCAGGGCGCCGGCTTCATGGCCTCGGGCTACGCCCGCGCCAGCGGCAAGGTCGGCGTGGCCCTGGTGACTTCCGGGCCGGGCGCCACCAACATGGTGACGCCGGTGCGCGACTGCATGGCCGACTCGATCCCGATCCTGGCGATCTGCGGCCAGGTGCCGACCGCCGCCATCGGCTCGGATGCGTTCCAGGAAGCGCCCATCTCCAACATCATGGGCGCCTGCGCCAAGCATGTGTTCCTGGTCACCGATGCCAGCCGCCTGGAAGCGACCATCCGCACCGCCTTCGAAATCGCCCGCACCGGCCGTCCCGGCCCGGTGGTGATCGACGTGCCGAAGGACGTGCAGAACTGGAGCGGCCCGTTCCAGGGCCCCAATCAACCCGGGAGCCTGCTGCCGGTGCCCGGCTACCGCGCGCGCCTGCGCGCGGTCGAGGAAAACCTGCTCGACGACGCGGCCTGCGCCGCCTTCCTGGAAAACCTGCGCAAGGCCAAGCGCCCGCTGATCTATGCCGGCGGCGGCGTGATCCTGGCCGAAGCAGCCACCGCGCTGCGCGCGTTCGCCCACGCCTTCGGCATCCCGGTGACGGCCACCCTGATGGGCCTGGGCAGCTACGACACCACCGAGCCGCTGTCCCTGCACATGCTGGGCATGCACGGCACCGCCTACGCCAACTATGCCACCGATGACTGCGATTTCCTCATCGCGGTGGGCAGCCGCTTCGACGACCGCGTCGCCGGCGTGCCGTCCAAGTTCGCCCGCGGCGCCAAGTTCATCGCCCACCTCGACGTCGACTCGGCCGAGATCAACAAGGTCAAGCGGGTGCACTGGCACCACCTCGGCAATCTCAACCTGGCGCTGGACAAGCTGCGCGGCTACCTGCAGGCGCAGAAGTTCAAGCCGGACTATGCCGAGTGGCACCAGCACATCGCCGGTCTGAAGCAGACCTACGCGATGAACTACGACCGCAAGTCGGCCTTGATCCAGCCCTACGCCGTGATCGAGGAACTGAACAAGCTGACCAAGGGCGAGGCCATCATCAGCACCGGCGTCGGCCAGCACCAGATGTGGGCGGCGCAGTACTTCGACTTCCGCGACCCGCGCCTGTGGCTCACCTCCGGCTCCATGGGCACCATGGGCTTCGGCCTGCCCGCCGCCATCGGCGCGCAATTCGCCCGCCGCGACAAGATCGTCATCGACATCGACGGCGACGCCAGCATCCGCATGAACCTGGGCGAGCTGGAAACCGTCACCACCTACGGCCTGCCGATCAAGGTGGTGGTGCTCAACAATTTCGGCGACGGCATGGTCCGCCAGTGGCAGAAGCTGTTCTTCAAGGGACGCTTCTCCGCCAGCGACAAGAGCCTGCACAAGAAGGACTTCGTCAAGGCGGCGCAGGCCGATGGCTTCCCTTGGGCGAAGCGCCTCGATCGCAATGAAGACCTGGCGAAAATCATCGCCGAATTCGTCGCCTTCGACGGCCCCGCCTTCCTCGAAGTGATCATCGACCCGGACGCCGGCGTCTACCCGATGGTCGGCCCCGGCGTCAGCTACGCCGACATGATCACCGGCGACTGGATTCCCTCGCGCGAACCGCCCGGAGCGATCGAGATCGACAAGTCGGAGATGTTTTGAGGAGTCGGCCGCTCTCTTGCAACTGAGAGCGGCCCTCTCCCAACTGTCATCCTGAGCGCAGCGAAGGATCTGGCCGCCCAACTACGCCAGCAGCAGCCCGCAGCCGCAGCGGGCCGCCGCCAGCCTCGCCTACTTCTCCGCCTGCGCCGGCACCCGCGCCAGCGGCTCCGGCATCTGCGCCAGGTAGTAGGCCAGCACGGCCATCACCGCCACCTGGCGGCGCAGGTATTCCGGCTTGACCTTGTCCAGCGTATCCGCCGCGGTGTGGTGGTAGAAGAAGTACTCGCGGGTATCGACCATCGGCGCGAAACCCGGCACGCCAGCTTCCTGCAAGGGCGCGATGTCCGCGCCGACTTCACCGTCGCGGCGCTCCAGGGCGGTGGCGCCGATCGGCTGCAGCGCCGCGGTGACCGGGGCCAGCTTGGCCAGTGAGTCCGGCGTCACGCTGGCGATCACGCCCAGCGGCCTGCCCGCGCCGGAATCGCTCTCGATCACGGCGATCTGCTGCGCCAGCTTGTCCTTGTTGGCCGCGAAATACGCCTTGCTGCCGCCCGAGCCGTTCTCCTCGTTCATCCAGGCGACGACGCGGATGGTGCGGTGCGCCTGCAAGCCCAGCGACTTGAGCAGCTGCACCGCGCCCATCGCCGCGGTGACACCGGCGCCGTCGTCGATGGCGCCCTGCGCCAGGTCCCAGCTGTCCAGGTGTCCGGAGACCAGCACCACTTCGTCCGGCTTGTCGCTGCCCGGCAGGTCGGCGAGGACGTTGTGGCTGTCGGCATCCGGCAGGGTCTGCGGCGTCAGCGTCAGGTGCAGGCTTACCGGGCCCTGCGCCGCCAGGCGGCCCACCAGCATCGCATCTTCGGCGGTCAGCGCGGCGGTGGGAATCTTCGGCACGTCGTCTTCGTATTTCATCACGCCGGTATGCGGCAGGCGGAAATCGGCGCCGCCGACCGAGCGGATCAGGGCCGCCACCGCACCCACCCGCGCGGCGGCGCTGGCGCCCTGGACGCGATAGGCCACCGCCTGCATATAGGCGGTCATGGCCTGGCCATTGCTGGCGAGGTCCTGGTCGAAGGCCTTGTCGAACAGCACGATCCGCCCCTTGGCCTCGGCGGCATGCGCTTTCAGGTCGTCGAAGCTGTGCACCACCAGCACCGGCGCGGTGATGCCCTTCTTCGGCGTGGCCACCGAGCCACCCAGCGTGGTCAGGCGCAGCTGCTGCGTCAGGCCTTCCGGGCGGCCCGGATAGTCGACCAGCTCGGCCTGCTCCTCGCCGCGCACCCAGTGCGGCACTTTGGCCGGCTGCAGCGTCACGGTAAGCCCGGCCGCCTGCAGGGCCGCTGCCACCTGGGTCACGGCGGCCTCGGCCTGCGGCGAGCCGCTGAGGCGCGGGCCGATCTTGTCGGTGAGATCGCTCAGGCGCTGGTAGGCCCAGTCGCTGGACAGGGCGGCGTCGCGGATGCGCGCCAGCACGGCCGGGTCGACCGCCGGCGCTTCCGGCTCGACCGCCCAGGCCGGCGCGGTGGAAAGGGCTGCAAGCAGGAGAACGGCACAACGGCTGACGCGCGAAACGGTCATCGCAAGCCTCGGAGTTTTCGGAGTTGTGCGAGTTTTGCGGAAGCGCCCGGCCTTGTAAAGCAACAGTCATGCACATTTTTTATGTAATAACTGCGCTCAAATTCATGACCTGGCGGCGAAGCGCGGCATACACCGTATGCGATGATGCAGGCCGGATTCCGGAGGACCTATACCAATGATCAACAAACTATTCAAACTTGCCGCCCGCCCGGTCGGCATGGCCAAGCGCACCGACTTCAGCTACGAGGAAGTCCCGGTGGCGGAGCCGAAGGACGGCGAGCTGCTGGTGAAGATCCACTACATCTCGCTCGACCCGGCCATGCGCGGCTGGATGAATGCCGGCAAGTCCTACATCCGCCCGGTAGAGATCGGCGAGATCATGCGCGCCGGCACCGTGGGCGAAGTCATCGCCTCGCGCAATGCGCAGTTCCAGGTTGGCGATTTCGTTTCCGGCAACCAGGGCGTGCAGTCCTACGCCATCTCCGACGGCAAGGGCCTGATCAAGGTCGATCCGAAGATCGCGCCGCTGCCGAAATACCTCAACGTGCTGGGCATGCCCGGCATGACCGCCTACTTCGGCCTGCTCGACGTGGGCCTGCCCAAGGCCGGCGAGACCGTGGTGGTGTCCGCGGCGAGCGGCGCGGTGGGCCAGATCGTCGGACAGATCGCCAAGATCAAGGGCTGCAAGACCGTGGGCATCGCCGGCGGCGCCGAGAAGTGCGAGTACGCGGTGAAGGAGCTCGGCTACGACGGCTGCATCGACTACAAGCGCGGGCCGATCTTCCCAGGCCTGGCGCAGAACTGCCCGGAAGGCATCGACGTCTACTTCGACAACGTCGGCGGCGACATCCTCGACGCGGTGCTGACGCGCATCCGCATGAAGGCGCGCATCGTCATCTGCGGCGCCATCTCGCAGTACAACAACACCACGCCGATCCAGGGCCCGAAGAACTACATGTCGCTGCTGGTCAACCGCGCGCGCATGGAAGGCATCGTGGTATTCGACTGGGCGCCGCGCTACGGCGAGGCCGCGCGCCAGATGGGGCAATGGATGGCCGAGGGCAAGCTGAAATCGCGCGAGGACATCGTCGAAGGCATCGAGACCTTCCCGGAGACGCTGCTCAAGCTGTTCAACGGCGAGAACTTCGGCAAGCTGCTGCTGAAAGTCGCCTAGATCACATCCGGCGCGTCCCCGACGTTAATCCCCTCTCCCCTTGGGGAGAGGGCCAGGGTGAGGGGTAGATACGGAGTGAGCAGCCAAATCCCCTGGATACCGGCTTGCGCCGGTATGACGGTGGGAAGCTTGTGGACGTGCTTGGCGTAGCGAGGGATTCGGCACACCAAAGTTTTCCCTTAGCCACTTCAGATGAATAAATTTCATCCGAGACAGCTTCAGAATTCGTTTGTGGCAATCACGGACGAGGCTTAGCCTCCCTGCACCATACGCATCCGTACGGTACAGGAGGGGAACATGGAAGCAAGCGAAGTGCTGGCGTCACCGGACTATGAGCTGCTCTGCGCCGGGCTGGAAGCGCAGGACTCGCTGCACTGCCGCAAGCGCGAGCTGACCATCCCCGCCCCGGACGGCATCGCCCTGGCCGCCACGGCCTACGAGCCGGCCCGGCGCGACACCCGGCTGGCCGTGGTGATCAACGGCGCCACCGGCGTGCCGCGGGGCTACTACCGGCACTTCGCCGAGTACCTGGCGGCACAGGGCTGCGCCGTGCTGACCTACGACTATCGCGGCGTCGGCGGCAGCCGCGACGGCGGGCGCGGCGCCCGCATGCTGCACTGGGGCGAGCGCGACACCCCGGGCGCCCTGGAATGGATGTACCGCTACCACCCGCGCCTGCCGCTCGCCGCCATCGGCCATTCCGGCGGCGGCTGGCTGTTCGGCCTGGCGGCGAACAACCGCTCGGTCGATGCCCTGCTCACCGTCGGTTCGCAGATCGCCCATTGGCGCAACTGGCCGACGCTGCGCGGCCGGCTGTTCATGTGGAGCGCCATGGACCTGATGATTCCAGGGGCGGCGCACGCCCTCGGCTACTTGCCGGGCGCCATGTTCGGCGGTGAAAGCCTGCCGCGCGGCGTGGCGCTGGATTGGGCGCGCTGGTCGAGCAGCCCGCGCTTTGTGGTCGACGACGCCGGCACGCCGCTGCGCGAGCATTTCAACAGCTACCGCAATCCGGTGCGCCTGCTGGCGATCGAGGACGACGACTACGCCCCGGTGCCGGCGGTGCGGGCGCTGGCGCCCCTGTTCGGCCTGCATGGCGCCAATGCCGCGGTCATGGTGGTGCGCCCGCGCGATCACGGTCTGCGGCAGCTCGGCCATTTCGGCTTCTTCCGCAAGACCGCTCCGCGTATTCTGTGGGACGACGCCCTGTTCTGGCTGCGCCAGCAGGCCGGCGGGTAATCCCCCGTGTCGCCAGGAATGGACGTAGCTGCCGCCATGACTTCGGTCTTAGCCGATATGATGTTGAGACGGCAGTCCGAGCATGCCGGTTAGGACCATTACCCCGGAGCACGCGATGCCATTCGAGACCCTCCGCTACGCCGTATCCGAGCGGATCGCCCGCATCACCCTGAATCGCCCCGAGCGTTTCAACGCCATCAACCCGGTACTGGCCAGCGAACTGGAAGCCGCGGTGGCCCGGGCCAACCGCGACGACGCGGTGCACGTCATCGTGCTCGAAGGCGCCGGCCAGGGCTTCTGCGCCGGCTTCGATCTCAAGGACTTCGCCGAAGGCGATTCGCCGTGGAACCAGGACATGCCCTGGGACCCGCTGATCGACTACCGCATGATGAAACAGTTTTCCGAGCGCTTCCAAAGCCTGTGGCGCTCGCACAAGCCGACCATCGCCAAGGTGCATGGCCATGCCATCGCCGGCGGCAGCGAGCTGGCCCTGTCCTGCGACCTGACCATCATGGCCGAGGACGCAAAGATCGGTTATCCGCCGGCCCGCGTCTGGGGCTGTCCGGTCACCGGCATGTGGGTGTACCGGCTCGGCGCGGAAAAAGCCAAGCGCATGCTGCTCACCGGCGACGTCATCGACGGCCGCGAAGCCAAACAGATGGGCCTGGTGCTGGACGCGGTGCCGGCGGCCGAGCTTGAAGCGCGCGTGATGCAGCTGGCCCAGCGCATGAGCGGCGTGCCGAAGAACCAGCTGATGATGCAAAAAATGATGATCAACCTGGCCTACGAGAACATGGGCCTGGCCTCGACCCAGACCTTGGCGACGCTGTTCGACGGCATCACCCGCCATTCCCCGGAAGGCGTCACCTTCCGCGAGCATGCGGCCAAGGCCGGTTTCCACGACGCCGTGCGCCTGCGCGATTCCGGCGAGCTGATCCCCGGCAGCAAGCCGACGCCGCCGGGGCTTTGATTCCTTTCCCCCATCACCTACCCCTTCATTAAAAAACGGAGCAGAACGATGTCCGAGTTGATCCAGAGCCATTTGCATGAGCGCGTGCTGACCATCCGCATGAACCGCGCCGACAAGAAGAACGCGCTGACCCAGGCCATGTACAGCGACCTCGCCAACGCGCTGAAAGCCGCGGCCGAAAACCCCGAAGTGCGCGTGGTGCTGTTCGCCGGCGTGCCGGACGCCTTCACCGCCGGCAACGACCTGCAGGACTTCCTGCAGCATCCGCCGAGCGGCGACGACGCCCCGGTGGCCCGCTTCATGCGCGCCCTGGCCAGCTTCCCCAAGCCGGTCATCGCCGCCGTCAACGGCATCGCCATCGGCATCGGCGTCACCCTGATGCTGCACAGCGACCTGGTCTACGTCGGCCAGGGCGCGCGCCTGCAGATGCCCTTCACCAACATCGGCATCTGTCCGGAATTCGCCTCCAGCTACCTGCTGCCGCGTCTGATGGGCAATGCCCGCGCGGCCGAACTGGTGATGTTCGGCGAGGTGTTCTCCGCCGACAAGGCGCTCGAGTACGGCCTGGTCAACGCCGTGCTGCCCGACGCCGAAGTCGAGCCGCACGCCCTGGACCGCGCGCGCAAGCTGGCGCAGCAGCCGCCCAACGCCCTGCGCGTCACCAAGAAGCTGATGCGGCGCTGGTCGGAAGAAACCGCGCTCGAAGCCATCAAGATCGAAGCCGAGCACTTCATCCCCATGCTCGGCCAGGGCGAGGCGCGCGAAGCCATGACCGCCTTCATGCAGAAGCGCAAGCCGGATTTCTCCAAGTTCAGCTGATCCACGCTTCACGCTTGCCTCTCCCCTTGGGGGAGAGGTCGGTCCGCAGGACCGGGTGAGGGGTAGCTATAAATAAAAGGGCCGGAGCAGCATCGTAGGGCGGCCTGTGGCCGCCGCTTTCCTGCGATTTGAGAGGAACAGCCGGCGGCCACAGGCCGCCCTACAGTTCCAAAAAGGGGCCACAAATAAAAAGCCGGAGCAAAAGCTCCGGCTTTTTTGAAGCGCTGGACCCCGGCTTGCGCCGGGGTGACAGCAAACCCTTAGTGCACCCGCTCCAGCACCGTGGCCACGCCCTGCCCCATGCCGATGCACATGGTGGCGAGGCCGAACTGGGCGTCCTTCTGCTTGAGGATGTGCGCCAGGGCGCCGGTGATGCGCGCGCCGGAGCAGCCCAGCGGATGGCCCAGGGCGATGGCGCCGCCCTTGATGTTGATGTGATCCAGCCGGTCGAGCAGCTTCATCTCGGTCAGCACCGCCAGGGACTGCGCGGCGAAAGCCTCGTTCAGCTCGAAGTAGTTGATGTCCTTCAGGGTCAGGCCGGCGCGCTCCAGCGCCTTCTTGCTCGCCGGCACCGGGCCGCGGCCCATGGTGCTGGGATCGCAGCCGGCGGAAGCCATGGAGCGGATCTTCGCCAGCGGCTTCAGGCCCAGGGCCTTGGCCTTCTCGGCGGACATCACCAGCACGGCGGAAGCGCCGTCGGACAGCGCCGAGCTGTTGCCGGCGGTGACCGAACCCTTGGGGTTGAACACCGGCTTGAGCTTGGCCAGGCCGTCGAAACTGGCGTCGGTACGCACCACTTCGTCGAAGTCGATCAGGGCCGGCAGGCCGTCGGCGTCATGGCCGGCCAGCGGGATCAGCTCGTCCTTGAAGCCGCCGTCCTTGTGCGCCTGGGTGGCGCGCTGGTGCGAGGCCAGGGCGAACTCATCCTGGGCCTTGCGCGAGATCTGGAAGGTGGTGGCCAGCATCTCGGCGGTGAGGCCCATCATCGCCGCCGCCTTGGCGGTGTTGAGGGACAGCTCCGGGTTGCCGTCGAAGTTGTAGTCCATCGGCACGTGGCCCATGTGCTCGACGCCGCCGCAGATGTAGAGGTCGCCGATGCCGGAATTGATCGAGCCGACGGCGGCATGGATGGCGGTCATGGACGAGCCGCACAGGCGGTTCACGGTCTGGCCGGAAACCTCATGCGGCAGGCCGGCCAGCAGCGAGGCCTGGCGGGCGATGTTGAAGCCCTGCTCCTTGGTCTGCTGCACGCAGCCCCAGATCACGTCCTCGATTTCCTTCGGCGTCACCGCCGGGTTGCGCAGCAGCAGCGCCTTGATCAGTTCGGCGGACAGGTTCTCCGCGCGCACGTTGCGGAACACGCCGGCCTTGGAACGGCCCATCGGGGTTCTTACTGCATCAACGATTACGACTTCAGTCATATGATCTCTCCAAACTCAAAAAGCTTGTTCGCGCAAAGCCGCAAAGACGCCAAGAACAGCAAAAGCTTCTTTATCAAAAAGCTTTTCTTTGCGACTTTGCGTCTTTGCGCGAGAAATGTTTTTCATTACTTCGTGTAGTACGTCTCGCCCTTGGCAGCCATTTCCTTCATGCGGGCGGTCGGCTCATAGAGCTTGCCGAGGCTGGCGTACTTCTCGCACTTCGCCACCAGGTTCTTCAACCCGATGATGTCGGCGTACTTGAGCGCGCCGCCCAGGTGTGGCGGGAAGCCGATGCCGAGAATCAGGCCCATATCGGCCTCGTTGGCGGTGTCGACGATGTTTTCCTCGAGGCAGCGCGCCGTCTCGATCACCATCGGAATCATCAGGCGGTCGATGATCTCTTCCTCGCTGAAGTCCTTGGTGCCGTTGGGCTGCACTTCGGCGATCAGCTTGTAGCTGTCCTCGGTCAGCACTTTCTTCGGCTTGCCCTTGGGATCGGTTTCGTACTTGTAGAAGCCGATGCCGTTCTTCTGGCCATAGCGCTTGTTGTCGTACATCACGTCGAGCGCGGTCTTGAAGGTGCGGGCCATGCGGTCCGGGTAGCCTTCCGCCAGCACGTCGCCGACGTGGTGCGAGGTGTCGATGCCGACCACGTCCTGCAGGTAGGCGGGGCCCATCGGCCAGCCGAAGGACTCGGCGATCTTGTCGATCTTGACGAAGTCGCCGCCGTCGCGGATCAGGCCGGACCAGCCGCCGAAATACGGGAACAGGATGCGGTTGACCAGAAAGCCCGGGCAGTTGTTGACCACGATCGGCGTCTTGCCCATGGCGGTGGCATAACCGACGATGGTGGCGACGGCCTCGGGGCTGGTCTTGGCGCCCTTGATCACTTCCACCAGCGGCATCTTGTGCACCGGGTTGAAGAAGTGCATGCCGAGGAAATTCTCGGGACGCTTCAGGCCACTGGCCAGCTCGTCGATGGAGATGGAGGAGGTATTGGAGGCGATCACCGCATCCGGACGGGCCACCGTCTCGACCTCGGCCAGCACCGCCTTCTTCACCTTGGGGTTTTCGACCACGGCCTCGACCACCACGTCGACATGGCCGAAGTCGCCGTAGTTCAGGGTCGGGCGGATTTCCGCCAGGGTGGCGCCGGCCTTCTCCGGCTTCATCTTGCCGCGGGTCACCTGGTTGGCGAGCAGCTTGTTGGCTTCCGACATGCCCAGGTCCAGCGCCTTGTCGGCGATGTCCTTCATGATGATCGGGGTGCCCCTGCTGGCCGACTGGTAGGCGATGCCGCCGCCCATGATGCCGGCGCCGAGCACGGCCGCCTGCTTCACCGGGCGCGCGATCTTGGCGTAAGCCTTGCCTTTCTTCTTGATCAGCTGGTCGTTGAGGAACAGGCCGATGAGCGAGTCGGCGGCCTGGGTCTTGGCAATCTTGGCGAAGGCCTGGGCCTCGATCAGCAGCGCGTCGTCGCGCTTCTTGCCGGCGGCCTTCTGGATCGCGGTGATGGCGGCGACCGGCGCCGGGAAATGCTTGCCGGCCTTGGCGCCGACGAAGCCGATGGAGGTGGTGAACACCATCATCGACTCGATCATCGGCAGCTGCAGCGCGCCGGTCTTCTGCGCGCGGCGCTTCTTCCAGTCATAGGCGCCGGCCTGGGCCAGGGCGAGGATCTTGAGGGCGGCGTCCTTCAGCTTCTCGGGAGCCACCACGGCGTCGACGGCATGCACCTTCAGCGCCGCATCCGGCTTCTGCTGGGTGCCGCCGGCGATCCACTCGATCGCGTTGTCGGCGCCGATCAGGCGCGGCAAGCGCACCGTGCCGCCGAAGCCCGGGAAAATGCCGAGCTTGGTTTCCGGCAGGCCGACCTGGGCCTTGGTCGACATCACGCGGTAATCGGTGGACAGGGACATCTCGAAGCCGCCGCCCAGGGCGATGCCGTTGATGGCGGTGACCGAGGGGAACGGCAGGTCTTCGACCGAGCTGAACACCTTGTTGGCCTCGACCGACCACTTGACGATTTCTTCTTCCGGCTGCTGGAAGCTCTTGCCGAATTCGGTGATGTCGGCGCCGACGATGAACACGTCCTTGCCGCTGGTGACGACCAGGCCCTTGACGCTGCTGTCGGCCTGGATGGCGGCGACGGCTTCGCGCAATTCGTTGACGGTACGGGCGTCGAACTTGTTGACGGAATCGGTCTTGCTGTCGAAACACAGCTCGGCGATGTCGCCTTCGAGTTTGCGCACCTGAATGGATTGGCCTTGATACATGGGCTTCTTTTCCTCGGCTAGATGATGATGTGATGAACTGTTTTGGCCGGGTGTCAGACCGGCGGATGAATCGGCGCCACGGCCAGCGCTCGTCTTCGGCCCGCACCGAAATGGGGCACAACGGCGGGCCACGCTTGGCAGATCAATGCTTCGCTCCGGCGGAACATTGATTTGCCAGCCGGCCGCGGCTGAGGCACAGCCTGAGGATCATATACGGCTGCGTACGGACCGACAAACAAAGCTCGCCCGAGCCTGCTTCCGCACTCCGGCATGGCGCGTAAAAATCGCGTTTTGACAGTCACTTACAGCGGGTCCTAGAATCCCGGCAAGCCACTGACAAACACCGGGGGGTTGCGCAAATGGCCGCAAAACAGCATCTCGACCAGCTCAAGCAGCAGATCGAACAACTGCGCAAGGATTCGCTCAGCGTCGTCGCCAGCGCCAACAAGATCGTCTACGGCGGCGTGCAGAAACTGGCCGACCGCGAGCTGAAGGCGCTCAACGACTATTACCGCAGCGCGCTCAACTCCATCAAGAGCGCCAACAAGAGCGACATCCGCGGCCTCGCCCAGCAGCAGCTCGACCTGTTGCAGGATACGGTCAATCAGGTCATTTCCCATGCGCGCGAATCGATGGGCATCGTCGCCGAAACCCGCGCCGAGCTGGCCAAGCTGGTGCAAAAAGGCATCAAGGGCGAAAAAGTCGCCCTGGCCGACCTGAACAAGGCCGCCGCGCCGGCGAAAAAAGCCGTTACCCAGGTCAAGACCGCGGCGAAGAAGGCCAGCCAGGATGCGCAGAAAACGGTCAGCAAAGTAAGCAAGCAGGCCAAGGCCACCACCAAAGAGGCCGTCGCCAGCGGCAAGCGCACCGCTGCCGCCGTGATCAAGAAAGTGGAGCACGCCGTGCCGTCCCCCTCGCCCAATTCGCGCGCCAGCCGCGCCACCAGCCGGGCCAAGAAAGCCGCCACCAGCGCGGTGGAGTCGGTCGGCAGCGTGGTCTCCAGCGTAACCGGTGCCGTTTCCGGCGCCGTGACCAAGGTGACCGATGCGGTCAAGAGCCAGAGCTGAGTTTTTAGTTTCGCTGCAAACCCGCCGTCTGCCCGACGGCGGGTTTTTTATGCGTGATCTATTGTGAAATTGAGCATCGCCGAAAGTACGGAACTATGCCGCCTGCTGGCCGATCCCAGCCGGCTGCGCCTGCTGCTGCTGCTGGAAGCCCATGCGCTGTCCGCCGCCGAACTGACCGAGGTCACCGGCCTGGCGCAGAGCCGCGTTTCAACCCATCTGGCCCGCCTCAAGCGCTCGGGCCTGGTGCAGGATCAGCGCACCGGCGGCGCGGCGCTCTATACCCTGGCGGCGGCGGAAAACAGCGCGGCCGAGCTGTGGTCGCTGATGCGCCAGGAGCTGGATGACCGCCAGGCGCGGCTCGACCGCGAACGCGCCGACGAAGTGGTGCGCTCGCGCAAATCCGGGCAGACCTGGGCCGAATCGGTGGCCGGCCGCATGGAGCTGCACTATTCCCCCGGCCGCACCTGGGAAGCGACCGCGCACGCCCTGATCGGCCTGCTGCAACTCGGCGACGTGCTGGATGTGGCCTCGGGCGACGGCGTGCTGGCCGAGCTGATCGCCGAGCGTGCCCACTCCGTCACCTGCATGGACATCAGCGCCAAGGTGCTCGCCGCGGCGCGCAAGCGCCTGGGCGCGGTGAGCAACGTCAGCTTCTGTCAGGGCGACATGGGCGCGCCGCCTTTCGCCGACGGCCGCTTCGATCAGGTATTCCTGATGCATGCGCTGAGCTATGCCCACGATCCGAAGCTGGTGATTGCGAAAACCGCCCCGCTGCTGCGGCGCGGCGGCAGCCTGGTCGTGGCCACGCTCGGCGCCCACAAGCACGAGGCGGCCAAGCAGGCATATGACCACGTCAATCTCGGCGTGACCCCCGATGCCCTGGCCAAGTGGCTCAAGGCCTGCGGCCTCGAGGTCGAGCTATGCCGCGTCACCTCGCGCGAGCCGCGGCCGCCGTATTTCGAGGTGGTGACGGCGCTGGCGCGCGCTGGTTGATACGAAGGGCATAGCCAATTGTAGGGCGGGCTATGCCCGCCGGCTTTTTGGGAAAGCTCACAGCCGGCGGCCACAGGCCGCCCTACGGTCGCGGCCTGAAGCACCCTGGCGTCAGACCGGAGCGTCGTCTTTCCATAACAGCTTGCCGCCGCTCTTCTTGGCGACACCTGCGAGGCGTTCGCGGTGCGCGGCCAGTTCCTCGTCATCAGCGCGGATCACCCGCAATGGCGCGGCGGCGGTTTCCAGCAGTTCGCGCAAACCCTCCAGCGCCGAGCTGCCGGCTTTGGCGCCGGCCGCCTCGCGATCCAGCACCAGTGCGCCCTGGCCGCCGGTCATGGCCAGGTAGACGTCCGCCAGCAGCCGCGCGTCGAGCAGGGCGCCGTGCAGGTCGCGGTTGGAGTTGTCCACACCGTAGCGCTTGCACAGCGCGTCCAGGTTGGCTTTCTGCCCGGGGTGCAGGCGCCGCGCCATCGACACGGTATCAACGATGCCGCAGATCTGGCCCAGGCGTTCGCTGTAACCGGCCCGCTCCAGTTCCTTGTCGAGGAAGCCCACGTCGAACGCGGCGTTGTGGATCACCAGCTCGGCGCCGCGCAGGTACTCGATCAGGCCCGGCGCGATGTCGGCGAAGCGCGGCTTGTCGGCGAGGAACTCGCCGCTGATGCCATGCACTTCCTGCGCGCCCGGGTCGATGGCGCGATCCGGGTTGAGGTAATGGTGGAAATTCTTCGAGGTGACGCGGCGGTTGAGCAGTTCGACGCAGCCGATCTCGATCACGCGATGGCCCTCGCCCACTTCCAGGCCGGTGGTTTCGGTATCGAGGATGATCTGGCGCTCTACGCTCATGCCTGCACTCCCGCGGCGCGATGTTCCTCCAGGCCCTGGTTGGCCAGGCGATCGGCCTCCTCGTTGCCGGGATCGCCGGCGTGGCCCTTGACCCAGCGCCAGTCGATGCGGTGGCGCGCGGCGGCGCTGTCCAGGCGCTGCCACAGGTCCTGATTCTTCACCGGCTTCTTGTCGGCAGTGCGCCAGCCGCGCAGTTTCCAGCCGGGCAGCCACTCGTTGAGCCCCTGCTTGACGTACACCGAGTCGGTGTAAAGCGTGACTTCACACTCCTCCTTCAGCGACTCCAGCGCCATGATCGCCGCCATCAGCTCCATGCGGTTGTTGGTGGTCAGGGTCTCGCCGCCGCAGAGCTTTTTCTCGTGCCCGTTCCAGCGCAGCAGGGCGCCCCAGCCGCCGGGCCCCGGGTTTCCCTTGCAGGCGCCGTCGGTGTAGATGATCACTGTTTTCAAAAATCGGTTCCGTGTTGTTTTATTCGTTGGTTTGCGGCAGTTCGCGGTGCGAGGGTGTGCCCGGCAGCTTCGAGGCGGCGCCGCCGAGCGCGCCGCCGACCAGGGTACGCACCTGGGCGCGCGGCAGGCGTCCCACCAGGGACATCGGGATGACGCGCTTCTTGGCCATGATCAGATAGCCTTCCATAAAAGGATTGAGCAGGCTGTGCAGCCCGGCCTGTTCACCCAGGGTGCGCGGCGCACCCCAGGGAAAGCCGACGCCGAAGCGCCGCACCAGCATCACCTCGAAATCCAGCAGTTCCAGCCAGTCGCACAGCCGCCCCGGGTTGACGAAGCGGGCGCCGGGGGGGAAGGCCCGATAGCGCAGCCCCAGCAGCTGCCGCAGCCCCCATACGCTCAAGGGGCTGAAGCCCAGGATCAGCAGGCGGCCGCGGTCGGTGAGGACGCGGCTGGTCTCGCGCAGGACGTTGTGCGGCAGCGGTGAAAACTCCAGGGTATGCGGCAGCAGCACCGCATCCACGCTCTGGCTCAGCACCGGCAGGCGCTCCGGCTCGACCAGCGACTGCGCATCGAGCTCGCCGACGGTGCCTAGCACCGCCCGGTGCAGCATGTCGGCCGAGCTCAGCAGGCGCTGGCCGCGCCCCCAGTTGCCGATCTGCAGGATATGCCGGCCGAACAAGTCCGGCAGCACCCGCCGCAGCTCGCGCTCTTCCAGGGCCAGCAGGCGGCGGCCGCGCTGGCTGCGCAGCCACAGGGTGAGGGTGTAGCGGCTGAACGGCTGACCGCCGCGGATGGCGAGCCGGTTGGGCATGGTTGACGCCTCGCATCTGAACCTACAGAGTTCCACCATGATAACCGTGACACCCCTCCCCGCGTTCGACGACAACTATCTGTGGTTGCTGCACCGCGATGGCCTGGCCGCAGTGGTCGACCCCGGCGACGGCGAGGTGGTGCTGGCGGCCCTGCGCGAACGCGGCTTGCGGCTGACCGCCATCCTCATCACCCATCATCACGCCGATCACATCGGCGGCCTGGCCGCGCTGCGCCGCGTCTGGGACGTGCCGGTCTACGGACCGCGCGCCGAATCCGGGAAAATTCCCGGGCTGACCCGGCTGCTCGACGACGGCGACCAGGTCGCCTTACCTGAACTGGATGTCAGTTTCGAGGTGCTGGCGGTGCCGGGACACACCCTGGGGCATATCGCCTACCACGAGGCCGCGCAAAAACTGCTGTTTTGCGGCGACACCCTGTTCGTCGGCGGTTGCGGACGCCTGTTCGAAGGCACCCCGCAGCAGATGTACACATCATTGCAGCGCCTGTCCGCCCTGCCCGGCGACACCGCGGTGTATTGCGCCCATGAGTACACCCTGTCCAACCTCGATTTTGCGCACAGCGCGGAACCGGGGAATGCCGCGCTGGGGTCCGAGATCGAACGGGTGCGGGAGTTGCGCGCACGCGCGCAGCCGAGCGTGCCGAGCACCGTGCAAAGGGAGCGCCAGTTCAATCCATTTCTGCGATGCAGCCAGCCGCCGCTGACTGAATCGGCCAGTGCGCATGCGGGGAAACCGCTGCATGCCCCGGTCGAGGTGTTTGCCGCGCTGCGTCGCTGGAAGGATGGTTACAAGAGCAAAATCCGTTGATTTTTTCGCCAGTTGTCGCAAGCCGCGAAGCATTTGCTAGACTCGTCCAATCGATGCGCCTGCATGACCCCATGATCAAACGAAAACCGCTTCGAGCCTACGGACTTCTTGCCGCAGTTTTACTGCCGATCGTCGCCCTGGCGGCAACGCCGCAGGCGGTCGATCCTGCGTCTCATGATGTCGACCAGGACATCCAGAAGCTCAAGGAGCAATCGCTGGACGTGATCCAGCAGGCGCAGGCCGCCGAACAGGATTTCCTGTATCCGTCGCGCAACCGGGTGTCGATCTACGTCGGCGTGCACATCCCGGGCATGCTGATCAAGGACGTCAGCGCTTCCGTCGACGGCACCGCCCCGGTGGTCTACCAGTACCGCGAGGGCGAGTCGGTGACGCTGCAGGATCGCGGCCTGCACCTGCTGATGCGGATCAACGCCGCGCCGGGACAGCACCGCATCCATGCGCAATTCACCGCCCAGTATTCCGATGCCAGACCCGGCGATCCCCCATTCAGCGGCACCTACGACGGCAGCTTCGAAAAAACCGAGCAGCCCGCCGAACTGGAGCTCGACTTGCAGCGCGATGGCTATCTGACCCGTCCCCAGCTGAAATTCCGCGACTGGAGGGCGGCACAATGAAGCGCCTTCTCGGTTTTGTACTGGCTGTTGCCAGCGGCGCCGCCGCCGCGGCCGATGCCGGCAACGCGGCCAATATCTATACCCCCGGCGGCGACAACGATCCGCGCGTGCGCAGCGCCCAGTACCTGGCGGGCAACAACCGTTTCCTCAGCGCCGCGGCGCTGCTGCGCGAAGTGCAGGCGGAAGCGCCGCAGAAGCGCTTTGCCCCGCCCTATTACCGCGACCTCGCCGCCGACACGCTGTCCTTCGGCCTGCCGCAACGGGCCGAGGTGATCTACCGCGAGCAGATCGCCGACGCCAAGGATCCGCTCAGCCTGGCGCAGGCGCGCCTGCGGCTGGCCGATTTCTACTATCAGCGCGCTTACTACCAGCAGGCCTCCACCGAGCTGAGCACGGTGCGCCAGCAGCTGCCGCCGGAGCTGCTGATCAACTGGCAGGACCTGCAATCGCGGGTGCTGCTGGCGCAGGGTCGTTACGGCGAAGCCGCCGACATCCTGACCCAGGCCGACAGCAGCGGCATGACCGACTTCATGCGCTACAACCTGGCCGTGGCGCTGATCAACGATGGCCGCGTCGGCCAGGGCGTCAACATGCTGGACCGGGTCGGCCGCCTGACGCCCACCGATTCGGATTCGCTGGCGCTGCGCGACAAGGCCAACCTGACCCTGGGCTATCACTTCCTCAAGACGCAGCAGGGCGGCACCGCGGTGCCGATCTTCGGCCGCGTCCGCACCGAAGGCCCGTACTCGAACAAGGCCCTGCTCGGCCTCGGCTGGGCCTATCTGGCGCCGCGCGGCACCAAGCAGAAGAAAGCCGAGCTCGGCGACGAGACGCCGCCGGACCAGACCGCCTTCACCTCCTTCGCCACCATCGGCGTGCTGCTGCGGCCCGGCTACATCGATTCGGACAGCATCTACAAGCGCGCCAAGATGACGCCCTTCCACCTCAACGGCAGGTCCGCCGACGAGGAAGCCCAGTTGCGGCAGGCGCTGGTGCCCTGGGTGGAGCTGACCAGCCGCGATTCGATCGACCCCGCCGTGCAGGAAGGCCTGCTGGCGATTCCCTATGTGCTCGACCGGCTCGGCGCGCATATCCAGGCGCAGCAGTATTACGAACGCGCCATCGCTTCGCTGGAAGAGACGCGCACCCGTCTCGATTCGGCCGAGGAGCATGTGCGCAGCGGCCGCATGGTGAAGACCATGATCGACCACGATCCCACCGCCGAATCGGGCTGGATGTGGAAGCTGAAATCGCTGCCGGATGCGCCGGAAACCTTCTACCTGCAAACCCTGCTGGCGGAGAATTCGTTCCAGGAGGCGCTGAAGAATTTCCGCGACACCCGCCTGCTGCAAAGCCATCTGGAAATCTGGAAAAAGCGCCTGGGCGATCTGCAACACACCTATCAGACGCGCAACGGACAGGAGCAGGATCAGGACCGGCCGGATCTGACGCCGACGCCGCTGCAGGCCGCCAACGCCAAGGCCGCCGCCGTCGCAGCCGGCGAAACCCTGGATGCCGGCGCGGCCAAACAGCTGCAACTGGCGAATCACCTGACGGCGTACAACGGCCAGGGCTCGCCCGATGGCCCGGACAGCGAAGCGCCGGTGCCGCTGCAACTGGCGAAAAGCCCCGGCGCGGAGCAGTTCGTCGGGCCGTTCGAGCACATGCAGGTCCTGCGCACGCGCATCGACGCGCTGCTGCCGCAGCTGGCCGCGGCCGAAGAAGCCCAGGGCACCTTGCTGCAGAACATCGCCCTCGACGATCTGGAGAAGCAGAAGACCGTGAACGAGAAGCTGCTGACCGAGTCGCGCTTCGCGCTCGCCCGCATCTACGACAGCGAGTTGAAGGGCCCCAACACAGGTGATTCCAAATGAAGCGCGTAGCGCTCGCAGCGGCCTGCCTGACCCTGGCCGCCTGTCAACCCGAGGTAGTCAAGAACGCCGCCCCGCCGATCCGGACCCTGGCCAACCAGAAGCAGCCGGCGCAGAACAAGCTGCCCATCATCCAGTCCGAGGCGATCGCCCCGGATCCGCAAAAGGCGCTGGAGAACTACCGCAAGCTGCTTGCGCTCAGCCCCGACCCCGAAACCCGCGCCGAGGCCCAGAAGCGCATTGCCGATCTGCAGGTCCAGGTCGAGGACAACAACGGCAACGCCAGCAACGGCGCCGCCCTGAAGGACTCCATCGGCATCTACCAGAAGCTGCTGGAAGAACCGCAGGGCAAGGGCAACGATCGCGTGCTGTACCAACTGGCGCGCGCCCAGCAGAACAGCGGCGATACCGACAAGGCCATCGCCACGCTGCAGCGGCTGGAGCACGACTATCCGGCCTCGCCGCTGGTCGCCGATGCGCATTTCCGCGCCGGCGAGCTGCTCTATGGACGCAACCGTTTTGACGAGTCGGAGCAGGAATACCACACCGTCATGGGCTTCGGCCCCGGCACGCCGTTCTTCATCACGGCGCAGTACAAGTACGGCTGGTCGCTGTATCAGCAGCAGAAATACAGCGAAGACATCGGCGTGTTCTTCACCATCCTCGACCGTGAGCTGCCGCCGGGAGAGCTGGACAATCCGGAAGCCGCGCTGAAGGCGGTGCCGGCCGAGAAGTCCGATCTGGCGCGCGACTCGCTGCGCGTCTCCAGCCTGTCCTTCGCCGCGCTCGGCGGCGGCAAGGCAATCAACGATTATTTTGCCAAGAACACCCAGCCGCGCTTCTACCCGCTGGTCTACAACGCGCTCGGCGAGCAGATGCTGGAAAAGCGCCGCTACACCGATGCGGCCAATGCCTACGAGGCATTTATCGACGGCCATCCCACGCATCCCAGCGCGCCGCAATTCCAGACGCGGGTGATTTCCGCCTACCAGGACGGCGGCTTCAACGATCTGGTGGTAAAGGAAAAGGAACGTTACGCCACGGCCTATGACCCGGCCGCACCCTATTGGGGTGGCAGGCAGCCCAGCGCCGAAGTCATGACCGAGCTACGGAGCGACCTGGAAGACCTGGGCAAGCACTATCACGCCAAGGCCCAGCTCGAACCGGCCAGCGATCCCGCCGCCAAGAGTGCCGATTTCGTCGCCGCGGCCGGCTGGTACCGCAAGATCCTGACCATTTACCCGCAGGATCCCAAGCTGCCCGAAATCAACCTGCTCTACGCCGACGCCCTGTATGACGGCGGCCAGACCCGGGATGCCGCCGAGCAGTACGAGAAGACCGCCTACGGCTATCCCAACAATCCCAAGGCGCCCGAAGCCGCCTATGCCGCGGTGCAGGCCTGGCAGCGCCTGGGCAAGGAAGTGCAGCCGGCCGAGCGGCCTGACGTGCTGCGCAAGTCGGTGGCGGCCAGCGTCAAGTACGCCGATACCTTCCCCAACAGCGACCAGACCGCTCCGGTGCTCACCCGCGCGGCGGAAGACCTTTACGAAATCAAGGATCTGGATCAGGCCGTGGCACTGGCCAACCGGGTCCTGACGCTCAATCCGCCGGCGCCCGCCGATCTGCGCAGCCAGAGCCTGGGCGTGCTGGCCGATTCCAAGTTCGCGCAGGGCAAGTATGCGGACTCCGAAGCGGCCTACACCCAGCTGCTGGCGCTGACCCCGGCGACCGACGCCAACCACAAGGTGGTGGTGGAGCAGCTGGCCGCATCCGTCTACAAGCAGGGCGACGCCGCCAGGACCGCGGGGGATATGCGCACCGCCGCGCAATTCTTCCAGCGCGTCGGCCAGGTGGCGCCCGATGCCAGCATCCGGCCCAATGCGGATTTCGACGCGGCTTCCGCCTATGTCGCCATTCCGGACTGGGCGGCGGCGGAGCAGTCCCTGGAAGGCTTCCGCAGCCGTTATCCGAATAATCCGCTGACTGCGGACGTGGACAAGAAGCTGGCCCTGGCCTACCAGAAGGACAACAAGCCGTCGCAGGCCGCCGCGGCCTATCAGCGCATCGCCCAGCGCCCGACGGAAAGCGTCGACACGCGGCGCGAGGCGGCCTGGCTGTCCGCCACCCTGTACGACCAGGCGCAGCAGCCGCAGCTCGCGGCCGGCGCCTACGCGTCCTATCTGAAGTCCTATCCGCAGCCGCTCGACCGCAGCGTGCAGGCCCGCAATCGCCTGACCGAGATGGCCCTGGCCAGCGGCGACCATGTCCGCTACGTCGGCCTGCTGCATGAGGCCGTCAGCGCCGACGACATGGCCGGCGCGGGGCGCACCGACAGCAGCAAGCTCGCCGCCGCCCAGGCCAGCCTGGAACTGGGCCGCGAAGCAGCCCAGCAGGCGCGCGCGGTGTCGATCAGCCTGCCCATCGCCAAGACCCTGCCGGTGCGCAAGAGGGCCACCGAAGCCGCGGTGCAGGCGCTTGAGCGCGCCGCCAACTATGGCTATGCCGATACCAGCACGGCGGCGACTTACGAAATCGGCAACGTCTACCACGACTTCGCCCAGGCCCTGACCAATTCGGAGCGGCCGGCCAAGCTGAAGGGCGACGAGCTGGATCAGTACAGCCTGCTGCTGGAGGAACAGGCCGAGCCGTTCGACGAGCAGGCCATCAAGGCGCATGAAGCCAACCTGCAGCGCGTCTCGCAGGGGCTGTGGAATCCGTCGATCCGCAAGAGCGTCGATGCGCTGGCCGAGCTGTCTCCCGCGCAGTACGGCAAGCGCGAGCAGCACGAGGAACGCTATGAATCGCTGCATTAATTTCCGTACCGGACCCTGGCTGCCGCTGGCTGCCGCGCTGCTGCTGGCAGCCTGTGCCTCGCGCGTGCAGAAGCCGGAGAGCCCTGCTCCAGCCCCTGCTCAGACCGCAGCTGCGTCCGCGCCGCAGCTTCCCGACAAAGGCGATCCGGAGCAGCGCTTCCAGGCCGCCCTGCAGCTGATGAAGGACAAGAAGCCGCAGGACGCCAAGGATGCCTTCGCCAAGCTGGCGCAGGACTTCCCGCAATACGGCGGCCCGCTCAATGACCTCGGCGTGCTGCAGGCCCAGGGCAAGCAGCGCGATCAGGCCATCGCCAGCTTCACCCGCGCCGCCACGCTCAATCCCAAGGACGATTTCGCCTGGGGCTGGCTCGGCAGCCTGTACCGGGAAAATGGCGACTATGGCCACGCCGAGCAGGCTTATCTGCGGGCAATCGCGCTAAAATCCGACAACCCGGTCACGCATTTGAACCTGGGCATCCTTTACGATGCCTACCTGAAACGCCCGCAGGACGCGTTGGCGCAATATCGTGAATATCAGAACATCGCAGGCAAGGACAGCAGGCCGGTGGTAACCGCATGGATCAACGAATTGCAGGATGGGTTGCCGCAGCCGGCCGGCAGCACCTCGCCTACCGCTGGTCAGGTGACACCTGCCGCAGGTACGACATCCGCGTCAGGTACCGCACCGGCAGTGGAGCATAAGCCATGAGATCATTATCATTGGTGGTGATGGGGATGGCAGGCGTATTGCTTGCGGCTTCGCCCGCCTGGGCTCAGTCCGGCGCGCAGGACGCCGCGCCGCAGAAGGCTGCGGCGGACGACACTTCGGGCACGACCATCATCGGCGACCGCGAATCGCCGATCGGCCTGTACCTGACCCCCTGGAAAAATGAGTACGCTCAGCGCGGCATGGATCGGCCGGCGCAGATTGTGCAAGAACAAATGGCGCCCCTCGATCCGAATGTGTTCAGGCGCCAGAATTCGTATTACGACACCATTACCGCTTATCGCCAGGCCGAGCTTGGCAACAAGAAGTAAGCCGCAACAGCCGTAGATTTCAGCCCCCTACACCGTCGCCCTACACAGTCATCTAGCTCAAAGAGGAATCACCATGGATTTGTTCGCCACCGTCACCCGTTTCTTCCAAAACGGCGGCGTGTTCATGTACCCCATCCTGGCCGTGCTGGTGCTCGGCATCGCCATCACCATCGAGCGCTTTGCCTACCTGCGGCGCGCCTACAGCGAAAACCGTACGCTGTGGTCGAAGCTGCTGCCGATGGTCAACTCCGGGCGGTATGAAGACGCAGAAAAACTGGCCGCAGGCTCTTCCACCGCCATCGGCCGCGTGCTCGGCTACGGCATCGCCCGCTCCAGGGGCCAGGTCAGCCGCGAGGATGTCGAGCGCGCCATGGAGGAAAGCCTGATGGAAGTGACGCCGCAGCTGGAGCGCCGCACCCATTACCTGGCCACCTTTGCCAACGTCGCCACCCTGCTGGGCCTGCTCGGCACCATCATCGGCCTGATCCACGGCTTCTCCTCGCTGTCCGGCGTCAACCCCGCCGAGAAGCAGGACCAGCTGTCCGAGGCCGTCTCCATCGCCATGAACTGCACCGCCTTCGGCCTGATGACGGCCGTGCCCTTCATGCTGATCCACGCCTGGCTGACGTCGATGACGGACGAGCTGGTGGATAACCTGGAAATGGCCTCGATCAAGTTCCTCAACAGCCTGGGCCTGAAGAACTAAGGGCCGGTCATCGCTCCACAAAGGATGATCTGCTCATGATGCAAGGTCTGTCGCGCAACATGCGTCGCGCCACGCGACGCGCCCGGCGCAAGCGCGCCACCGAGCTGAACATCGTGTCGATGATCGACATCCTCACGGTGCTGGTGTTCTTCCTGCTGGTCAACGCGCTCGGCGTTTCGATCCTGGGCGTCAACCTGCCCTCCTCGGACGCCACCCCGCCGCAACAGCAGCCCAAGGATCTCAAGGTGATCGTGCGTCCGGACAGCCTTACCGTGGCGGATGCCAGCGGCGCGGTGAAGGACTTCCCCAATGCCAATGGCGCCTATGACCTGCACGGCCTGGCCGATCTGCTGAGCCAGATCAAGGACCGCGAGCCGAGCGAGGACAAGATCACCCTGCTGCTCGATCCGAGCGTCGCCTACGATACGCTGGTACAGGTGATGGACACGGTGCGCGTGCAGCCGGGCACCCCCGGCCATCCGCAGCGCGACCTGTTTCCGCAGATCGGCATGGGCGATGCGCCCAAGCTGAACGGCGGCGCGGCGGCACCGGCACCGGCCGCAGGAGCCAAGCCATGATGAGAATGCGCTCCAACTTCATGCGCAACCGCATGCTGCGCAAGGCCACCAAGCGCGACTCGGTGCCGCTCAACCTGGTGTCGATGATCGACATCTTCACCTGCTTGGTGTTCTTCCTGCTGCTCACCTCGACCAGCGTGCAGACCATCCGCAGCCCGCGCTCGCTGGAACTGCCGTCCTCGGTCACCATGCAGCAGCCGAACGACACCCCGGTGCTGATGGTGACGGGCCAGGACATCACCCTGCAGGGCCAGGCGGTGATGACGGTGGCGCAGGCCGAAGCCTCCGCCGGCGACGTCCTGCCCGAGCTCAAGTCACAGCTGCTGCTGGTGCCGCTGGCGCAGATCCAGGGCGCCGCGCCCAACGCGCTGACCCGTGGCGAGATCAACATCATGGCGGACAAGGACATCCCCTACTCCCTGCTGAAGAAAGTGATGATCACCGCCGGCCAGGCACAGTTCGCCAGAATCTCGCTGTCGGTCAACCACCGCAGCACCCGGGTGGTGGCGCCATGAACGCACAGGTCCTCCCGCAACAGATCCGCTGGGAAAGCTGGGCGCTGGCGGCGGAAGCCGATAGCCGGTTCCGTCGCATCGTCCTGTTCGTCGGCATCCCGGCGATCATCCTGGCGATCCTGCTTTCCATCTTCCAGATGGAAACCAAGAAGACCGACGAAGGCCAGTTCAATGGCGCCCGTTACGCCGAGCTGGTCGCACAGCAGCCGGGCGAAGTGGCACCGCCGGAACAGCCCAAGCCAGCGCCGAAAGACAGCCAGGAGAAGCCGCAGCAGGCCGCTCCGGCCAAGCAGCCGGTGCAGAAGCCGACACCGGCGCCGGTGCCGCAGCAGACGGCCCGCGAGGTGGCGCAGAAAACCCAGGAAATGAAGGTCATCCAGGACCAGCTGCAGGACCTGCGCGACCAGAACCTGAACACCCTCAGCGATCAGCCGCTGGTTTCCAGCACCATCACCTCCAAGGGTGGCATCGGCGGCGCAGCCTCGGGCGAAGCCATCGCCCAGTCCGCTGCAGCCAATAGCGGCGGCGGCATCGGCGGCACCGGCGGCGTCACCAGCACGCAGAGCGGCACCGGCCTCGGCTCACGCCGCACCGGTACCGTGCACAGCAACCTGGGCTTCGGCCGCGATGTCAGCAAGGCCGGCGCCAACGGCAAGGTCGACAACGGCCGCACCATCCAGGAAGTACAGGAAGTTTTCGATCGCAACAAGGCCGGTTTCAATTCGCTCTACAACCGGGCCGCCCGTGAAAACCCGAGCATCAGCGCGGGTCAGATCGTGGTGCACCTGGTGATCGCCCCGGATGGTTCCGTGCTGCAGTGCTCGGTGGTTTCCAGCAGCTTCAACGATCCCGACTTCGAGCAAAAAGTGGTGCAGCGGATCAAGCTGCTGAACTTCGGCTCGAAGAGCGTGCCCCCGTTCGACGTGGCGCACTATCCGATCAACTTCCAGCCGATGTAATACCGCGCTGGCAATGGGATTCCTGAGCGGCAAGAAGGTACTGATCACCGGCATTGCCAGCGAACGCTCCATCGCCACCGGCATCACCGAGGCGATGCATCGCGAGGGCGCCGAGCTGGCCTTCACCTACCAGGGTGAGAAGCTCAAGCCGCGCGTCGAGGATGCGGCACACGAGCACGGCTCGGATATCGTGCTGCCGCTGGATGTGACGCGCGATGCCGAAATCGCCGCGGTGTTCGATACGCTCAAGGAAAAATGGGGCGGTATCGACATCGTGGTGCATTCGATCGGCTTCGCGCCGCGCGAATTGCTGGCCGGCGGCTACCTGGAAACGGTGACGCGCGAGGGCTACGCCATTGCGCACGACATCTCCGCCTACAGCTTCGCCGCGTTGGGCAAGGCGGCGCGTCCGCTGATGCAGGGCCGCAACGCCGCCCTGCTGACCCTGACCTACCTCGGCAGCGAGCGTTACGTGCCGATGTACAACGTGATGGGCGCGGCCAAGGCCAGCCTCGAAGCCAATGTGCGCTACATGGCCGGCGAGCTGGGGCCCGAGGGCATCCGCGTCAACGGCATCTCCGCCGGCCCGATCAAGACCCTTGCCGGCGCCGGCATCAAGGGCTTCCGCAGCATGCTGTCGCATGCCGAGAAAGGCTCAGCCCTGCGCCGCAACGTCACCATCGAGGAAGTGGGCAATACCGCCGCCTTCCTCTGCTCCGATCTGGCGTCCGGCATCACCGGCGAAATCATCTATGTCGATGCCGGTTTCCGCTTCATGGGGTTCACTGAAGCAGTGCTTAGTGGCTAGTGCTTAGTGGCTAGTGCTTAGTGGCTAGTGCTTAGTGGCTAGTGCTTAGTGGCTAGTGCTTAGTGGCTAGTGCTTAGTGGCTAGTGATTAGTGGCTAGTGATTAGTGGCTAGTGATTAGTGGTTAGTGATTAGTGGTTAGTGATTAGTGGTTAGTGATTAGTGGTTAGTGATTAGTGGTTAGTGATTAGTGGTTAGTAAAAGCAAAAAGCCCGGTGCTGATCAGGATCAGCACCGGGCTTTTTTATGCTGTTGATTCAACTAACCACTAATCACTAGCCACTAACCACCGCTTTTAGTTTCCCGGGTCGGCGTCGCTGGTCACCGGCGCCGCCTTGATCTTGACGTCGACCTGCTTCTGCACCGCGTCGCGATAGGCGGAGAACTCGGAACCCGCCAGCGCATCGCGCAGCTGCGTGCCGGAGCTCTGGATGTCCTTGGTGTCGGTGGACTGCGCCGCCGGATCGTTGACCGCGGACAGCGCGATCACGGCGACATCGCCGCCATCGAGATCGGCCTCGCCATAGCCGAGCTTGCCCGACGCCGGGTGCGGCATCTTGAACAAGGCGCCAAGCAGGGCCGGCGGCAGGTCCTTGTTGTCGCGCTGCACCGGACCGGGGCTGACCGGAGCGATGCCGGCAGCCTTGGTGGTGGCCTCGAAAGTCTGGCCGGCGTCGAGATTCTTCAGCAGGGCCGCGGCGCCGGCCTTGGCCTGGGCCCTGGCCGCTTCGTCCTTCAGCTCGGTGCGGATCTGGTCGGTCACATCCGCCAGCTGCAGCTGACGCGGCGCTTCGTATTCGGCCTTGCGGATCACCACCAGGTGCTGCGGATCGAGGGCGATGGGCTTGCTGTTGTTCTCGTCCTTCACCACGTCGGAGGAAAACGCGGCGGCGATCACCGCCTGGTTGGCGGCAATATCACCGCCGCCCTTGCGGGTAAACCATTCGGTGGTCTTGATCTGCAGGTTCAGCGCCTTGGCCACCGGGTCGAGCGAGGCCGAGTTCTCGAAGCTCATCTGCTCGAGCTTGGTGGACATGTCGTTGAAGCGGGTCACGGCATCCTGCTGCTGGTACAGGTCGAGCAGCTGCTTCTGCACCGCGGCATCGTCGAACGGTTGCGTCTGCGCCGGCTTCAGCTCATCCAGCTTGATCAGATGCCAGCCGAATTCGGTCTGCACCGGCTCGCTGACATCGCCAGCCTTGTCCATGGCGAACAGGGCCGCTTCGAACCTGGGCACCATCATGCCGTGCTTGACCAGGCCGAGATCGCCGCCCTTGTTCTTCGAGCCCGGATCGTCGGAATTGGCCTTGGCCAGTTCGGCGAAATCGGCACCGGCCTTGATCTTGGCGTACAGGTCTTCGGCCTTTTTCTTCGCCGCATCCTTGTCCGCCCCGAAGGCGATCAGGATGTGACTGGCACGCCGCTGCTCCGGTATGGAGAACAGGCTGGCCTTGCGCGCCTCATAGATCGCCTTCAGCACATCGGCGCTGGGCGGCGTGGCCTTGGGCAGCTGGTCCAGCGCCAGCTCGACATAGGCCAGCTTGATGCGTTCCGGCGCCTTGTAGCTGTCCTTCTTCTGTTCGTAGCGCTGCTTGACCTGGTCGTCGGTGATCGCAACCGTAGCCAGGTATTTGGCCGGCTCGAACTTGACATAGCTGAACACGCGCTGCTGGTGCAGCAGGTTCCAGGCCGCCTCGCGCTCGCGCGGCGTGATGAAGGCGCTGTCCAGCACCGCGCCGCGCAGCTGCTCGATCGGCAGCTGCTGGCGCGCCCGCGCCTCGAACTGCTCCGGCGACTGGCCGGCGCTTTTCAGCATGTTCCTGTAGCGATCGGCCGAGAAATGACCGTTTTCCTGGAAGTAAGGCATGGCTTCCAGGTATTCGCGCACGCCCGCATCGTCGATGCGATAACCGGTGCGCTGGGTGTACTGCTGCAGCACCAGATCCTGCACCAATCCCTTCATGACATTGTCACGCAGCTGCGCCTGCTGCAACTCGTCGGCGCGGAAATTCTCGCCCAGGCGCTGCTGCAGTTCCTGGTAGGCCTGCTGGTAGGCATTGCGGAATTGCGACTGGGTGATCTTCACCCCACCCACTTCGGCGACCGTGGGATCGGCGCCGCCGCTGCCTTGAAGGGACTGGATCCCGAAAAAGGCGAAAGGCACGATCAGGATGCCGACGATGCCCCAGAGAATCGGGCCTGTCATGCGGTCGCGAATGGTCTGCAGCATAAATTGATCAGTCCGGAAACAAGAAAGGCGCCCGTTCGAGCGCCTTTTTATAATTAATGTGGCGGAGCGGACGGGACTCGAACCCGCGACCCTCGGCGTGACAGGCCGATACTCTAACCGACTGAGCTACCGCTCCGCATTAACTTCCAACATGCACCAATAATCTGGCCAATAACCTGGTGGGTGCTGACGGGCTCGAACCGTCGACCCCCGCCTTGTAAGGGCGATGCTCTACCGACTGAGCTAAGCACCCGGCGGGATGTCATACCCGCGAAGGTCGACTATTTTACCGCGTCTTTCAGCGCCTTACCAGCCTTGAAGGAAGGATTCTTGCTGGCGGCGATTTTCAGGGGGGCTCCGGTCTTCGGATTGCGGCCGGTACGGGCCTTGCGCTTGCGCACGTCGAACGTGCCGAAACCGACCAGGGAAACCTTCTCGTTCTTCTTCAGGGCCTTGGTGATGACTTCGACGAATGCATCGACAGCGCGTGCGGCATCGGCTTTGGAAAGCTCAGCCTTGTCGGCGACCGAATTGATCAGTTCTGCTTTGTTCATTTAGATGAATCCCCCTCTTGTGTGAATGGCTTCATGCCAGGAATTTCGAACCGCTGTGGTCGGCCGTCCCCAACTCGGTAGCGGCGCGCGCAAGCACGCTCAGCCCTGAAAGTTGTTCGCTACGGCAACGGATGCAGTCTTATACCAAGCGTCGGCTGCAAGCGTCAATCAAGTGTTTTGCGCTTGTGCGAGCGGGGTTTTCGGCGTTTCACCGCACCAGGTTTCCCTCGACCCGGGGATGCTCCCGCTGCGGCGAAAGCGCTGCAATTGCGCCGCAACAATCAATGCGGACGCAGCCCTTCTCCAGGCGGAGTCGGCGGATTGGTGCCGCCCTCGACATTGGCCTTCGGTTCCGGCGCACGCTCCAGCGCGAGGCGCAGCGCGTCCTCGATCCAGCGCACCGGCTCGATGTTGAGCTTGGCCTTGATGTTCTCGGGAATCTCCGCGAGATCCTTGAGGTTTTCCTGCGGAATGATCACGGTGTGGATCCCGCCGCGCTGCGCCGCCAGCAGCTTCTCCTTGAGTCCGCCGATCGGCAGCACTTCGCCGCGCAGGGTGATCTCGCCGGTCATGGCGACATCGGCGCGCACCGGGATCATGGTCAGCGAGGAAACCATGGCAACGCACATGGCGACGCCGGCGGAAGGGCCGTCCTTGGGGGTGGCGCCTTCCGGCACATGCACGTGAATATCGTGCTTTTGATAGAACTCCGGGTCGATACCGAGGCTCTTGACGCGTGAACGCACCACGGTCAGCGCCGCCTGGATCGACTCCTGCATGACATTGCCGAGGCTGCCGGTCTGGGTCAGCTTGCCCTTGCCGGGCGACAGCGCGGCCTCGATCGACAGCAGCTCGCCGCCGACCTCGGTCCAGGCCAGGCCGGTGACCTGCCCGATCTGGTTCTTTTCCTCGGCGCGGCCGAAACGGAAACGCTGCACGCCCAGGTACTTCTCCAGATTCTTCTCGGTGACCTTGACCGTCTTCTCGGTCGGCTTGAGCAGGATCTGCTTCACCACCTTGCGGGCGATCTTGCTGATCTCGCGTTCCAGGTTGCGCACGCCGGCCTCGCGCGTATAGGTGCGCACGATGGAGCGGATGGCGCCGTCGGCGATTTCCAGTTCCTCGTCCTTGAGGCCGTTGGCCTTGATCTGCTTGGGCACCAGGTAGCGCTTGGCGATGTTCAGCTTCTCATCCTCGGTGTAGCCGGGGATGCGGATCACTTCCATGCGGTCGAGCAGCGGACCGGGGATGTTGAGGGTGTTGGCGGTGCAGACGAACATCACGTCGGACAGGTCGTAATCGACTTCCAGGTAATGGTCGTTGAAGCTGTTGTTCTGCTCCGGGTCCAGCACTTCCAGCAGCGCCGAGCTGGGGTCGCCGCGGAAGTCCATGCTCATCTTGTCGATCTCGTCGAGCAGGAACAGCGGGTTCTTCACCCCCACCTTGGACATGCTCTGGATGATCTTGCCCGGCAGCGAACCGATGTAGGTGCGGCGATGGCCGCGGATCTCGGCCTCGTCGCGCACGCCGCCCAGGCTCATGCGGGTGAACTTGCGGTTGGTGGCGGCGGCAATGGAGCGGCCGAGCGAGGTCTTGCCCACGCCCGGCGGACCGACCAGGCACAGGATCGGGCCTTTCAGCTTCTTCACCCGGCTCTGCACGGCGAGATACTCGAGGATGCGCTCCTTGACCTTCTCCAGCCCGTAATGATCGGTATCCAGCTGCGTCTCGGCGCCGGCCAGGTCGATGGTGGCCTTGGTGGTCTTCTTCCACGGCACCTGCGTCAGCCAGTCCAGGTAGTTGCGCACCACCGTGGCTTCGGCCGACATCGCCGGCATCATCTTCAGCTTGTTCAGCTCGGCATTGGCCTTGAGCTTGGCGGCCTTGGGCATGCCGGACTTGTCGATCTTGCGCGCCAGCTCTTCCTGCTCGTTCGGCGCATCCTCCAATTCGCCCAACTCCTTCTGGATCGCCTTGATCTGCTCGTTCAGGTAGTACTCGCGCTGGTTCTTCTCCATCTGCGACTTGACCCGCCCGCGGATCTTCTTCTCGATCTGCAGGATGTCGATCTCGCCTTCCAGCTGGCCCAGCACATACTCGATGCGCGGCTTGGGATCGGTCAGCTCCAGGACTTTCTGCTTGTCCTCGAGCTTGAGGTTGAGATGGGCGGCAATGGCGTCGGCCAGGCGGCCGGGCGAATCCATGCTCGACAGGGACGGCAGCAGCTCGGCCGGCACCTTCTTGTTGAGCTTGACGTACTGCTCGAAGGTGGCGACCGTGGCGCGCATCACCGCGTCGGTCTCGCTGCCGCCGGGCTGGCCCTCGTCGGCCGCGATCGGCTCGAACTGGGCGGTGAGATAGTCGTTGCTGTTGTCGAGGCTGAGGATGCGCGCGCGCTGCGCGCCTTCCACCAGCACTTTGACCGTGCCGTCCGGCAGCTTCAGCAGCTGCAGGATGCTGGCCAGGGTGCCGACATCGTAAAGATCGCCGGTGCCGGGCTCGTCGGTATCGGCGTGCTTCTGCGCCACCAGCAGGATGCGCTTGCCATCCTGCATGGCGGCGGTGAGCGCCTTCACCGATCTCTCGCGCCCGACGAACAGGGGCTGCGCCAGATGCGGGAAAATCACCACATCGCGCAGGGGCAGAACCGGAGCTGAGTTTTCGTTCGTCTGGGACACGCTGGACCTCGTTATTTCTTACGGCGTTATTATGCAGTACACAGGCTAAATGCGAGCAGATCAGGCCAATTCAACCCCCAAAAGCCCCTGTAACATTGGACTTTCCGCCCGATAACCGCTCGTCCCTGACCGGACACTGTGGACTTCCTGTCCAAACCACCGGTCATCCCTGACCGGACTGTTGAAACAAGCAAAAACAGCAAATAAACAAAAGGCCGCCGCAGTTTCGACTGCGGCGGCCTTTTTCGGTTCAGCGGGTGCCGTCTAGGCCGAGTTCTTGACGTCGCGGCGCGGGGCTTCGACGTTCTCGTAAACCACGAAGGGCTTGGCCTCGCCCTTGGCCACGGACTCGTCCACCACCACTTTGGACACGTTCTGCATCGACGGCAGGTCGTACATCACGTCGAGCAGGATGTTTTCCAGGATGGTGCGCAGGCCGCGGGCGCCGGTCTTGCGCTCCTTGGCCTTGCGCGCGATGGCGTTGAGGGCGTCGTCGCGGAATTCCAGCTGGCAGCCTTCCATCTGGAACAGCTTGGCGAACTGCTTCACCAGGGCGTTCTTCGGCTCGCGCAGGATCGAAATCAGCGCGCGCTCGTCCAGTTCCTCCAGCACCGCCAGAACCGGCAGGCGGCCGACGAATTCCGGAATCAGGCCGTAACGGATCAGATCCTCCGGCTCGACGATCGACAGCAGCTGGCCGATATGGCGCGAGTCCTTCTGCGACTTGACGTCGGCGGAGAAGCCGATACCAGCCTTCTCGGTGCGGTTCTGCACCACTTTCTCCAGCCCTGAGAAGGCGCCGCCGCAGATGAACAGGATGCCGGCCGTGTTGACCTGCAGGAATTCCTGCTGCGGATGCTTGCGACCGCCCTGCGGCGGTACGCTGGCGATGGTGCCCTCGACCAGCTTGAGCAGGGCCTGCTGCACGCCCTCGCCCGATACGTCGCGGGTAATGGAGGGGTTTTCGCTCTTGCGCGAGATCTTGTCGATCTCGTCGATGTAGACGATGCCGCGCTGCGCCTTCTCGACGTCGTAGTCGCACTTCTGCAACAGGCGCTGGATGATGTTCTCCACGTCCTCGCCGACATAGCCGGCTTCGGTCAGCGTGGTGGCGTCGGCGATGGCGAACGGCACGTCCAGCAGCCGCGCCAGGGTCTCGGCCAGCAGGGTCTTGCCGGAACCGGTGGGACCGATCAGCAGGATATTGGACTTCTGCAGCTCGATGCCGTCGGCGGAGCCCTTCTGGCTCAGACGCTTGTAGTGGTTGTACACCGCCACCGACAGCACTTTCTTGGCCTGGTCCTGGCCGATGACATACTCGTCCAGCACCGCACGGATCTCGTGCGGCTTGGGCAGGCCCTTGACCTGTGGCTTGGCATGCACCTCTTCGCGGATGATGTCGTTGCAAAGATCGACGCACTCATCGCAGATGTACACCGAGGGGCCGGCGATCAGCTTGCGGACTTCGTGCTCGCTCTTGCCGCAAAAAGAGCAATACAGAACCCGGCCGCTCTGGCCACCGCTCCGTACGTTAT
>Ga0302314_10001803_pt1 | contig 40107 bp, 10 predicted proteins | sample III_Palsa_N2_3_FD_200533 | JGI IMG/M metagenome (GOLD analysis project Ga0302314, IMG submission 200533) | Peat permafrost microbial communities from Stordalen Mire near Abisko, Sweden - III_Palsa_N2_3 | ecosystem: Environmental > Terrestrial > Soil > Palsa > Peat permafrost | place: Sweden... | reverse complement strand
ACTCCCGTTGCCGCCGACCAGATAGACCAGCTCGCCCGGTCGGAATGTCAGATTGATCGGCCCAAGCGTAAAAACTTCGTTTTCTTTTTCGCGGAAGTAGCGATGCGTCACGCCATCGAGCACGATGCTCTCGAAGGAAGTGGCGGGCGAGGCAGTCAGCGTCTTTTCTAGCGGCAGATCGGTACTCACCTGCTCGATGCGTTCCAGCGCCACGCGCGCCGAGCTGATGCTAGGAATCGCTGCCAGCAGCCCTTCGATGGGCATGATCATGTACAGAAAAATCATTGCATAACCGGACATCACATGCGCATCGACCGGAAACAGGCGCGACACCACGAACAGCGTCACGCCGACAAAAGCGAACAGGATAAAACTTCCCCAGCTGGCCGCCGCGGCATACAACACATAGCCGCGCGTGCGCTGCACTCGCACCGCTTCGACATTGGTCGCCAGGGTATCGTCGATAAAGGCCTGCTTGCGTTGACTATGGAGTTTCAGTTCCTTGGCGCCATCGAACAGCGCACGAAAATGTTTGACCAAATCATCCTCGCGGCGACGCGAACCGCGCAGATGAAACAGCGCCCGCGTATTCGCCAGATGAAAGCCGACCGAGCCGATGCAAATCGTCAGCGCCGCAAACAACAGGATCTTCCAGGACAGATAGCCGAGATAGGCCAGACACCCGGCAATCACCGCACCCTGCATGGCCAACGCAGGCATGCTGATAAAGAACACCACGATGGTATCCAGATCTTGCGTCAGCACGGCCAGCGAGCGCGATGCGCCCTGCTGTTCCAGATGCCGGTACGAAGCCTCGCCGATGCGGCGTATCGTTTGCATGCGCAGAGTCGCTTTGGCACGCTGGCCCAAATACATAAACAGCGTCTGCGACAGCGTACGCGTCAACAACACCGTCACACCAAGTATCAAGAACTGCCAACCTAATTCGGCCAGCCGGGTGTTCGATGCACCGAGCGCCTGATTGATCAAGGCCACCAGACCGGCGCTGCCGAAACCGCTGATCAAGCTGGTCACCAGCGCGACCAGCAAGATCTTGCGGGAGTTACGGGCAAGAGATAAAAGCAAAGACATAAAATTCCTCAGAGCGGTGCGTCATGCGCAGTCTAATTTATAAATGCGCCAGGATGTCGCGCATGGCATCGGCCATCGCCGCATCCTCGGCCGCGGGGCGGCGCAGCGCGGCCAGCGTCGCCGCCATTTCGTGCAAGGGCTGATTGCGCATCAGGTCCGCCAGCGGCGCGTCGATATCAAGCCGCAAGCGAATCGCGGATTGCACCTGCATCGCTGCAAGCGAATGCCCGCCAAGCTCAAAGAAACGATCGGCGCGGCGCACCGGCGTCACGTCGAGCACGCCGCACCAGATGCCGGCAAGCGCAATTTCCAGCTCGCCTTGCGGCGCGTCGCCCGGATCGGCTGAGGTTTGCTCAGCCGGCGCAGGCAAGGCGTGACGGTCGATCTTGCCGTTCGGATTCAGAGGCAAGGCATCGAGCACAATCACCGCCGACGGCACCATATATTCCGGTAACGCGGCCGCGAGACTCGCGCGCAATGCCTGCGCATCCAGTTTCGCACCTGCCGCTGGAGCAACGTACGCCAGCACGCGCAAGCCGGACACGCCGTCGCGCGCAAGCACCGCCGCTTCACGAACTTGCGGCTGCTGCAATAGATGCGCTTCGATTTCGCCAAGTTCGATGCGGAACCCGCGCACCTTAACCTGATGGTCGGTACGCCCGAGATAGGCGAGCGTGCCGTCATGGTTCCAGCGCACGATATCACCCGTGCGGTAGAGCCGCGCGCCGGCGGTCGGCGCGTACGGATCTGCAATAAAGCGCGATGCGGTCAGGCCCTTGCGTCCATGATAGCCGCGCGCCAACAGTACTCCGCCAATACATAGTTCGCCCGCCACACCAAGCGGCGCTGGATTAAGTTGTGCATCGAGCACCCGTAGCGAGCGGCCGGCCAGCGGCCGCCCGAGTGCAATCTGCGCCGGCACCTCGATATCGCTGCGTAGGTAAGGTGTGCAATCGAATGCAGTCGCCGTCACGGTGGCTTCGCTCGGTCCATAGGTGTTGGCCAATGCGACATGCGTCAGGCCCGCCGTGCGCCAGGCGCGCACCGCATCGGCCGGCATCGCTTCGCCGCCCGCATGCACGCGGCGTAAAGTGCGGCACGCATCGCTCACCTGGCGCGCCTCGGGACGGCTCGCAAAATCCTGGGCGAGCGCGTTCCAGTAGGCCGTGGTCAGGTCAGCCACGGTGATGCGTTCGGCCGCGACTTCAGCCAAGAAGCGTTCGCTGCTCCATAACGCCGGGCCGCGTACGATCAGCGCCGCACCGACGGCAAGCGCCGGGAACAGTTGTTCGACAAAGCCGTCGAAATTGAAGGTCGAGAATTGCAACACGCGATCGTCTGCCGTCAGGCCGAACATGTCAATCGACACCTCCGTATGCCGCGCCAATGCATCGTGTGTAATACCGACGCCTTTCGGTTTGCCGGTCGAGCCGGAAGTGTAGATCAGATAGGCCAGTTGATCCGGCAGCGCTTCGACATCGGGCGCGCGAGGTTCCCATGCCTGGCCGTCTGCCGTGATCCGATGCACGTCGAGCGTGCCGACGCCGAGTCGCGTGAGCGCATCGGCAGGGACGCCGGAGGTTTCAGGCGTAATCGCCGTCAAAGCAAGCGCGATGCCGCTATCTTCGATCATAAACGCAAGCCGTTCGGCCGGATACGAGGGATCGAGCGGCACATAGGCCGCACCGGCTTTCAGCACACCGAGAATCGCGACGACCATCTCTAGCGAGCGTTCGATCGCAATCCCGATGCGCGCTTCGGGACCGACACCCGCCGCGCGTAAGCGATGCGCCACCTGATTGGCGCGGCGTTCAAGCGTGCGGTAATCGAGCGCTTCGCCGTCGAGTACCAGTGCCTGTGCATCGGGCCGCAGCGCAGCCTGTGCCGCGATACGGCGATGGACCGGCTGCATGCCGGGCGCCTCGGGCGCGCTGCCCCAGCGTTCGAGTTGTGCGCGCTCCGCTTCCGGCAGCATCTCGATCGAACCCAGCAGCGCGGACGGATCGGCGACGAAAGCGTCGAGCAGTGCAGCCAGATGTGCAGTGAGCCGCTCGATCTGGGCCGCGTCGAACATCTCGCGCGCATACGCGAACTCGATGCGGAAAGTCTCGCCTGCCGCCTGCGCGTCATGCTGCCCCGGCCGCCCCGCCTGCCCTTGCGCGACCGATAGCGTCAACGGGTAGCTGGTGCGATCCTCGTTGCGCAAGCCGGAGAATTGCAGCTCGCGCGTCGCGGAGGCACTGAGGATTTCATCGACCGGATAGTTTTCGAATACCACGATGCTGTCGAACAAAGCCTGCCCGCCTTCGATGCGCGCCCAGCGTTGGATATCGTACAGCGCGACATGTTCGTGCTCGCGCGCCGCGATTCCTTGCCGCTGAACCTGTTCGAGCCATGCAGCAACTGTGCTTGAAGGCTCCGGTGCACCGATCACCGGAATCGTATTGATAAACAAGCCGAGCGTGCGATCCGCGCCCGCCAGCGCTTCCGGCCGGCCCGCGACGGTGGCGCCGAAGCTGACCGTGCGCTGGCCCGTATAACGCTGCAACAGCACCAGCCACGCGGCCTGGACCAGGGTGTTCGGCGTCACGTGCTGCGCCTTTGCGAAACGCAGCAATGCCGCGGCGCGTGCGCTATCCCATTCGAGTAGGCTCGACCCGTATGAAGTGGCGTGCGCGGCGTCGGCATGCTGCGCTTCGGGCAAGGCGTTGCTCAGCATGGTCGGGCCATCCAGTGCCGCAGTCTGCTCACGCCACCACGCGGCGCTCGCCTCGGGCGAGCGCTCGGCAAGCCAGGCGATAAACTGGCGATAGCGGCCCGGCGGCGCAGCGGCGGGACGTCCCTCATAAGCCGCGAGCACTTCGGCCAGCAATTGCGCGGCGCTCCAGCCGTCGAGCAACGCGTGATGAAAAGTCCAGATGAAGTGGTGACGCAACGGCCCGGTGCGCAGCAACACGACGCGCCACAGCGGCGCTTGTGCAAGATCGAAACCTTGCGCGACCTGAGCGGCGGCAAAACCATCGATGCGCTGCGCGAGCAGTGCTGCACCCGAGTCGTTAGCATCGCGCCAGTCTTCGAGCGCAAACGGTGTTGCAATATGGCGTGCGACCCATTGGCGCGGCGCATCGTCGAACGGCAGAAAACCGGTGCGCAGAATCTCGTGACGCGCAGTGGCTGCGCTCCACGCCGCCTCGAAACGCGCGCAGTCCAGATGATCGATATCGACCCGCAACTGGTTCACATACGCACCGGGTTGCCGCCCCAACAGGCTATGGAACACAATGCCGGTTTGCATCGGCGACAGCGGATACAGGTCGGCGATTGCGGCGGCAGGAATAGTCAAGGTGTCGAGCCGTGCCTGATCGATGCCGGCAAGCGGCACGTCCGACGGCGTCAATCCCGAGACACCGCTTTCGCAATGCGCCAGCACCGCGAGCAACTCGCGCCGCAGCGCATCGGCAAGCGCCGCCAGTGTCGGCGCATCGTAGCGGTCGCCATGCGGATGCAATAGAGTGATAGTCAATGCACCATCGCGCACCTGCGCCGAAATCTCCAGCGCATGCGTGCTGCGGTTATGTTCGCTCGACGTCCGGCCGCCTTGCTCCGCCGCCAAGCGCCAGCCGCCGGCCTGACTCGGCTCGCCGGCATCCTGCGCCGTTGCGCCAAGCGTGTTATCGAACTGGCCTAGGTAGTTGAACAACACCTCGGCATGGCCGAGCGTCGCGAGAGCCGCGCGCTGCGTCGGCGTGCCTAAATACTTCAACATGCCAAAGCTCATGCCGTTGTGCGGCACGGCACGGCGCGCTTCTTTCACGCGTTTCAGAGCAGCGCCGAGCTCTCCAGTCGGCGCCAAGCGGAACGGATAGACGCTGGTAAACCAACCGACCGTGCGGCTTAAATCCGCCGCGCCGAAGTGGGTTTCACGGCCATGTCCTTCGAGATCGATGCGCAGCGCTTCGTGCCCGGAAAATTCGCATAGCGCACGACCCGTCGCCAGCAACAGCAGATCGGCGAGTTGTGTGCGGTAGGCGCTGGATGCATCCTGTAGCAGCCGTCTCGTGGTTGCGCGGTCAAACTGTACGGAATTCCTGACCGGCTGCGCAATCCCAGCCGCTTGCAAGCCAAGGCTCACGGGCAAGGCCGCCGGCACCTCGGCCAACGCCTGCCAGTAAGCGCCGTCGCCTTCGACCTGCGCCTGCCGCGCCGCCACTTCCAACTGCCGGCCGAAGGCCTGATACGACGTGGTCGGCGCGGGCAGCGATACCGCTTGGCCTGCGACCTGCAGTGTATAGGCGCGCTGCAAATCGTCGAGCAAGATGCGCCACGACACGGTATCGACTACCAAGTGATGGATCGCGATACAAAGACGCCAACTGCCGTCGTCAATACCGAGCGCTAGCGCCCGGATCAGCGGGCCGTGTTCGATATCGAGGCTGCCCTGCAGCGTATCGCAGCGCGCATCGATCTCGGTGCCGGCGATGCCGCTAATGGCTTGCAGCAACGTGCTGCTGTCGTCACGCCCATAACGTTGACGCCAACTTGCAGCCTCGCCGGATGGCGCTGCGGCACACGGCTCAAAGCGCAGACGCAAGGCGTCGTGATGCGCGACAACGCTTTGCAAGGCGCGTTCCAACGCATTGAGTTGCGGCGCCGAATCCAGATGCAACAGCACCGACTGATTCCAATGATGGCGTGCCGCCATCGCTTCGCTGAAGAACCATGCCTGGATCGGCAACAACGGTACCGGCGCATCGGCATCGATGCCGGCGGGCGGCGTTGCGGCATCGGGTAGCGCACTGTCGAGCGGCACGGCGACGCTCGCGAGTTGTGCGATCGTCTGTTGCTCGAAAATTTGCCGGGCACTCAAACTCAGGCCCGCCTGCCGCGCTCGTGCGACGATCTGCAAGCCCATGATCGAATCGCCGCCGAGTTCGAAAAAATTCTCATGCCGGCCGATATGCTCGCGCCGCAGTAGTCGCCCCCAGATTGTCGCGAGGGTTTCTTCGACCGTACCTTGCGGCGCCTCAAGCGGCGACGGCGCGAGCACTTCCGGCACGGGCAAAGCATGGCGATTCACCTTGCCATTCGGAGTCAGCGGCAAAGCATCGAGGACCATGATCGCGCCCGGCACCATGTAATCGGGCAAGCTGGCCGCCAGCCCCGTGCGCAGCACCGCCACGTCGAGCTGGCGGTCCGGCAAGGCGGTCGCATAGCCTATCAGTCGCGTGCCGCCCGGTCCGTCAAGCGTTACCACCACCGCAGCGCCGACGCCCGGCTGCGCGCGCAACTGCGCTTCGATTTCGCCCGGTTCGATGCGGAAGCCGCGTACCTTCACTTGCTGATCGAGCCGCCCCAGATAATCGAGCTGGCCGTCCGCGCGCCAACGCACCAGGTCGCCGGTGCAATAGAGCCGCGCACCGGGTTCACTGGAAAACGGGTCCGGCACGAAGCGCGCCGCGCTCAGTCCGGCTTGACCCAGATAGCCGCGCGCGAGCGCAACGCCACCCAGATACAATTCACCGGGCACGCCCTGCGGCAGCGGATTCATCCTCGTGTCGAGCACCCAAGCGCGCCGCTCGCCAAGCGGCCGGCCGATCGGCGCATACATGCCGTCGACCACGGCAGCGGGATCGGCGCGCCAGACGGTCGGCGTGATGACCGCTTCCGACGGGCCGTACGCATTGAAGATCCGTTGCGGCGCAAGGTGGGTGCGTACCGCATCGAAGCCCGCTTTCGACCAGGCCTCGCCACCGGCGATGCAAGTCCGAATGCTGAGCGTGCCCGCCTTTGTCTCGCGCGCGAACGCGTCCATATAAGCGGGCGGCAAATCGATCACGGTGACGCCATGTACACGAATCTCGTCCGCGAGGCGCTGCGCAGACCAGACTTCGTCGTCGCGCAGCAGAATCGATGCGCCCTGCATCAGCGGCACCAGCAATTGTTCGGTGGCGGCATCGAAACTGATCGAGGGAAAATGCAGGCAGCAGTCGGAGGCATCGATGGCGAAGCTCACTGCGATCGCCCGGCAATGCACGGCGAGTGCGCCGTGCGCAACCGCGACACCCTTCGGCCGCCCTGTCGATCCTGAGGTGTAGACAACATACGCGAGGTTGCCGGGGTACAGTGCGGGGCTTGGGTCGGTCGATGGCTCGGCGCGCAAATCGAGTGTATGCAGATTCAACACGCGGCTTGCGCCCATCGCCGGCAGGCGTTGCATGGCCGACGCGTCGCTCAGCAACAGCGCAATGCCGCTATCGGCCACCATATAAGCGAGGCGCTCCGCCGGATAGGCTGGATCGAGCGGAACATAGGCCCCGCCGGCCTTCATGATCGCGAGTACCGCGACCACCATTTCAAGCGAACGCGAAGCGGCAAGTCCGACACGCACTTCCGCGCCGACGCCCTCGCGTACCAGCAGGGCGGCGAGTCGATTGGCTTGGGCATTCAGTTCGCCGTAGCTCAAGTGCCGCTCGCCGCTGATCACCGCGATGGCTTCGGGCGTGGCCGCTGCGCGAGCAGCAAAGATTTGCTGGACAAAGCCGTGGCCGGGTTCGGCAACGATGGATAACGCGCCGTCGACGGTCGTGCCGCCCCATGCACGCAGTTGCTGCCATTGCGCGTCGTCGAGCAAGGCAACATCGCCGGTGCGCTGCGATGGATCGTCCGCAAGCGCCTGCAATACCTTCAGATAATGATTACCCAGACGCGCGATCGTCGCCGGATTAAACAGCTCCGCTGCATAGATCAGCTCGGCGTCCAGGGTGCCGTCGGCGCTCTCGACAATATTCAAGGTCAGTTCGAACAAAGCCGATTCGTCCGGCAGTTCATAACGTTCGACCGCAATGCCAGGCAGCGTATCCGCCACGCGCCAATCACTGCGCTGATGATTGAACATCACCTGGAACAGCGGCGTATGACTCTGGCTGCGCTCGGGGCGCAATGCATCGACCAGCACATCGAACGGCAGATCCTGATGCGCCTGCGCGCCAACCGTTGCCTGCCGCGTTTGTTCCAGCAATGCAGCCAGCGTCTCGCTGCCTTTCACTTGTGCACGCAGCACCTGCGTATTCACGAAGAATCCGATCAGCGGCTCCGTCTCCACACGATGACGGTTCGCCACCGGCACGCCGACGCGGATATCTTCCTGCCCCGTGTAGCGATGCAGCAAAGCCTGGAACGCCGCAAGCAGCAACATAAACGGTGTCGCCGAACTGCTTTGCGCCCGTGATTTCAGCGCTTGCGCCAGCTCCGTGGGCAGTGTCACGCGATAGCGCGCCGCCTGATACGACGCCTGCGCCTGGCGCGGCGCATCGGTCGGCAAGGCCAGCAGCGGATGCATACTGCCCAGGGTTTCGCGCCAATAAGCCAGTTGCTGCTCCTGCTCGCCGGCTTCGAGCCATTCGCGTTGCCACGCGGCGTAGTCTGCGTATTGCACCGGTAGCGCCGCGAGTGTCAGCGGTTCATTCAGTACCGCTGCACGATACTGCGCCACCAATTCTTCGAGCAGCACCTGCACCGACCAGCCATCCGACACAATATGATGCATCGCCAGCACCAGCAGGCTGCGGCCCGGCTCGGCTTGATACAGCGCCGCGCGCAGCAAGGGACCGCCCGCCAGATCGAAGGGCTCGCCGGCCAAGGCTCGCGCCGCCGCATCGATCTGCTCTACAGGCAGCGTCGCCTCGCGCCAGTCGAGGCGAGTTTCCGCAGCTATCCATTGTTCGACTTGCCCGGCCTCGTTCGCGACAAAGCGCGTACGCAGCACCTCATGCCGCGCAACGATCGCTTCCAGGCTGCTGCGCAAGGCCGCCGCATTGACCTCGCCGCTCAACCACAAACCACCGGCGACATGATACGCACTGCTCTGCGGCGACAGCTGCCACATAAACCATTGCCGTTGCTGTGCGTACGATGCGGCAGTGCGCGTGCGCAGCGCATCGGGTAGCCGCGCGATCTGCGTTTGTGTAACGGCTTGGGGGCGCGGCGCCGTATATTGCGCCAGCTCCGCAAGTGTGAGCCGCTGGAATAGCTGCTTCGGCGTAATCGACAATTTCGCCTTGCGTGCTTTGGCAACCACCTTGAGGCCGAGAATCGAATCGCCACCGGCTTCGAAAAAATTGAGCTTGCGGCTGATCTCGCCCAGCGGCAGGCCTATCACCTCGGCCCAGATATGTGCCAGCGCAATTTCGCTCGCGCCTCGCGGCGCATCGGCATCACTGCCGAAACCATCGGCAGCGTCCGTCATCTCGCGCGTTGTGGCGCGCTCCAAATGCGCCGCCAGCACCATGCGCAAGGCAGCGCGGTCGAGTTTACCGTTCGCGTTCAAAGGCAGCGCATCAAGCATCATCACTTCGGCCGGCACCATATAGTCCGGCAGCAACGCCGCAGCGCGCTGCGTCACCTGTTGCGGCGCAAGCCCGCCAACCACCAAGGCCGCAAGTCGCTTACCCGAGGCCGCATCGTATGCCAGCACCGCTGCATCGCGCACGCCGTCCACGCGCTGCAGAAGGCGTTCGACTTCGGCCGGTTCCACACGGTAGCCGCGCACTTTCACCTGATCGTCGCTGCGGCCAAGGTAGTCGAGCAGGCCATCGGTTCCGATGCGCGCCCGATCGCCGGTTCGATACAGACGCTCGCCCGACGCAAATGAATCGGGTATAAAACGTTCGGCGCTCAGTCCCGCGCGACCGTGATAGCCGCGCGCAACACCCGGTCCGCCGACATACAACTCGCCCACCGCACCAGCTTCGACCGGCTCCAACTGCGCATCGAGCAGGTGAATCCGCATATTCGGCAAGGCCGAGCCCAGCGGCAGATCGCGACCGGTATCGAGTCCTGGCGTCAGTTCGTACATGGCCACGCCGACAGTGGTTTCGGTCGGTCCATAGTGATTAAAAATCCGGCACGATGGATTGAGGGCACGCAGGCGTTCCAGTAGCGCAGCCGACGTTGCCTCACCACCGACCAGCAGCGCCTCGCTCGGCAAGACATCGCGCGGCTGCGCCGCCGACAGCAGTGCCGCCAGGTGGCTAGGCACGATCTTCAGTACGCCGACCCGGTGCGCTGCCATGTAATCCGCGAAACGGTCGGGGTTAAAGGCCAGTTCGGGCGCCAGCAGATGCAAGGTGCGCGCCGAGCACAGCGCGCCGAACAGCACCGTATGACCGAGGTCGGCCGCAGGCGTCGAGACCATCGCAAACGATGCGTCCGGATCGACATTCAGCGTTGCCAGCATGCCCTGCACGTAGTTTGCCAGGGCATGATGCGTGACCATCACGCCCTTCGGTTCGCCGGTCGACCCGGAGGTGTAGATCATATAAGCCGCTTGCTGCGGATGCGGTTTACTGCTGATGCGCGGCATCGCAGCACCGGCTGCGGCGGCATCACCCATGTAGCGCAAAGCGAGCGGTGTCGCGCGCGCCGTATCGAGCCCGACAGGCAAGGTTGCGGCATGCAGCAGCACTACCGCGCCGCAATCGGCAAGTTGCGCGCCCAGCCGTGCCAGTGGCGTTTGCGGCGCGAGCGGCACCCACGTAGCGCCCGCTTTCAGCGCGGCAAGCATCCCCAGTACATGTTCGATCGAACGTTCGGCCAGCACGCCAACGCGCGCTTCATGCGTCGCGCGATGCGCAATCAGTTGCGCGGCAAGCGCGTCGGCCGCCGTATCGAGTTCGGCAAAAGTCACACTACGCTCGCCGTCGCGCAATGCGAGGCGCTCAGCGTGCTTGGCGACACTACTGTTCCACAAGCTAAGAACGTCGGTAGCAACCTCGGAGTCGGCAGTCGTGCCATTTTCGACAAGCGGCACGAAGTCGAGTCGATGCAGTTCAAGCGGCAATCCGGGCGCATCGACCAGCCGCTCCGCGAGAATCGCGAACACGCTAGCCAGGCGCGCCACAAACGCTGCATCGAACACTGCGTCGTCATAGGCGATCAAGAAATCGATGTGCTCGCCCGTATCGGTAAAATCGACGGCGAGGTCGAAATGCGGTGCGTCGTTAAGCAGTACTTGCAACGATGCGTCGAGCGGTGCGAACACCAGTTCCGCGAACGGACGTTGCTCGGTAAGCTTGACTTGAAACAGCACTTCGCCGGCAGTCCTCCGATGCGGCATCAAGGCGCTGACCAGACGGTCGAACGGCAAGTCCTTATGTTCGTGCGCGGCAAGTACCGTTTCCCGCGCGGCATCGAGCACAGCGGTGAAGTCCGCATGTTGCCTCATCTGCATGCGCAGCACTTGCAGATTGATAAAGTAACCGATGAGATGCTGTGCTTCAGGCAGTTTGCGCAACGAGACCGGCGCGCCGATACGAATCTCGTCCTTGCCGCTCAAGCGCTGCAACACAACATTAAACACCGCCAGCACCGCCATAAACAGCGATGCGCGGCGTTCGCCCGCGAAGCCTCTGAGTCGCGCAGCAACAGCGGCTGACAATGCAAAGCTCGCGCTGCGCTGACGACCCGCAGCGGGCGTCTCGGGAATCGGGAATAGACGTGCCGCAGCGGCAGGATCGCCGTCGGCGGCAAGTTGTGCGCGCCAATAGTCGAGTTGCCGCGCCAGCGTCGCTTCGTCGAGCGTCGCACGTTCCCAGGCGACGTGGTCCGCATGCTGCAATGGGCGCGGCGCATCGGCATGCGGCATTTTTTGCGGCTGTGCCGTGGTGCGCTGTGCATGGTACGCATCCGCCAGCGACGCCAGTAATACATTGACGGACCAGCCGTCTGCCACGATGTGATGTAAACCCAGCAGCAAGCGATGTTCGTGCCGGCCGACCTCGACCAGATGCGCGCGCAGCAAGGGGCCCTGCTCCAGATCGAATGGCTCATGCGCAATACGCGCGGTCAGCGCGGCCAGTGCCGCTTGCGGCGATTCGGCATCGAGGCGCGTGAATTCAAGCGAAATCGAGCATGTGTCGTCGATCACCTGCAACGCCTCGCCATCGTCACTGAGCACGAAGCGCGCGCGCAGAATCTCGTGCTGCCGCACAACCGAGGCAAATGCACCTCGCAGCGCGCGGGTGTCGAGCTCGCCCTTCAAGCACAGCTCACCGCTCAAATTATAGGCAGGACTCGACGGATCGTGATGCCAGGTCAGCCACAAACCGCGCTGCACATCCGATGCGCGCGCCGTGAGACGTTGCGCGTCCGGCAAGCGGACTAGTTCCGGCATCCGGCGCGCCGTGACCGTACCTTCCGCCTGCAATTCCCGCAGGCGGGCCGCGGCATCGCGCAACAGCGGCGCGGAGAACACATCGCGCGGCGTGTAATCGATAGCCCAGCGAGTGCGCACAGCGGAGGCAACTTGTACGGCGGCGAGCGAATTGCCACCTAGAGCGAAGAAGCTATCGTGCGCGCTCAGTGTCGCGCCCCCAGGTAAGGCCTCACGCCACAACTCAGCCAGCGCCTGCTCAATCTCGGATAGCGGCGCAGTGGCCTGCGCAACCGCGTCCGCCACATCTGCCGCATCGAGACGCCGTCCCTGCGCGAAATAAGCATACGCATCGAGCGAGCGTTGTTGCCAGCCTTGCGCGCAGGCCGCGCGTTGCACCTTGCCGCTCGACGTCTTCGGCAAACCAGCAGGATTCAGCAGCACGATCACGCTCGCCGGCTCGCCGCAGTCCAGCGCAACCGCCTCGGTCAGCGCTGCGGCAATCGCCTCGGGTGCGACCAGCTTGCGCATCTTGTGCGACACCTCGGCCGCAATGCCGATGCCTTCCTGCCCATCGATTTCGACCGCAAACGCCGCAACCCGACCACGCCGCACAAGCTCGACTTCGCGCTCGATCGCCTGCTCCAGATCTTGCGGATACAGATTGCGGCCCCGCACGATCAGTAGATCTTTAATGCGTCCCGCAACATACAACTCGCCGTCGTGCACAAAGCCCAGATCTCCGGTGCGCAACCAAGTCGCGCCATCGCGCAGCACGAATGTGGCGGCGGTGGCATCGGCTCGCCGCCAGTAACCCGCGGCGACACTCGGGCCGTGCACCAGGATTTCGCCGATCTGCCCGGCATCGAGCACTGCGCCGCCGGCATGATCGACAATCTCGACTGTGTGTCCGCTTGCCGCTTGGCCGCACGAAACCAGCGCCGACGCTTGCGCATCGCCGGCCGTGCCGAGGCGCGCGCAACCCCGCTCCAGTTCCTGTGTCTCAAACCACGGTGCATGCACACCCGCCCCGTGCGCCATGCCGGTCACATATAGCGTTGCTTCAGCCAGCCCGTAGCACGGGAAGATCGCCTGCGCATCGAAGTGCGCGGTAGTAAAACGCTCCACAAAGGCATCGAGCGTCGCCTTGCGTACCGGTTCCGAGCCGGAGAATGCGACTCGCCAGCTGGACAAGTCAAGCGCCGCGCGCTGCTCATCGCTGACACGGTCAGCACACAGCCGGTACGCGAAATCCGGCCCGCCCGAAATGGTGCCGCGATGCCGTGCCATTGCCTCGAGCCAACGCACTGGACGCTCCAGAAAATACTGCGGCGACATCAGTACCAGTGCAATGCCGCTGAACACCGGCTGCGACAGCGCACCGATCAGTCCCATGTCGTGATAGAGCGGCAACCAGCTGACGAACACATCATCGGCGGTGACGCCAAGACCTTCGCGAATCGCTACCTCGTTGGCCCACAGACTGCCGTGCGTGACCATCACACCCTTCGGCGTCGAAGTCGAACCCGAGGTGTACTGCAGAAACGCCACCTCCGAAGGTGCGGCTCGATACGGCGCAAACCCATTCGCATCGAAGTTTGTAGCTAGCGTATCCATCGTGATCAGCACGGTATGCGGTGCGATGGCCGCAAACGCATCGCCGAGCTTGTCGGCCAGCATGCGCGTGGTCACGATAAATTCGGCGTCGGCATCGGCGGCTATCGCCTGCAGGCGCGCCAGATGCTGTCCGCGCACCGATTCCGGCGGATAAGCCGGCACGGCAATCGCACCGGCGTACAAGCAGCCGAAGAACGCGGCCACATAATCGATCCCGCTATCCATCATCAGCAGCACGCGCGTGCCTTGCACGGCGAGGCTATCGCCCTTGCCTTCGCGCAGGCGGATGGCCAACGCCATCGCGCGGCGATCCAGTTGTGCATAGTCGTAGCGCGTATCGCCGTGCGCGTCGACGCTCACCAATGCCGTATCCGTCGCACGCGTCGCCGCCAGCAAGCGCAACTGCTCGATCATATTTTCAGCCATTTCATCGTCTCTTAAGCGCCGCCGCGCGACGCGCGGCTAACGGAGGACGGCGCGGCCCGATTGGCCATGCGCCTTATGGATAGGGGCAAACGTCGCAACGGCATACGCGCGGAGTCGCTTCGGCAACGGCGGACCGGCGGGTTCGCACCCGGTTGCAGAATGTGCAACGTTTCGATTTGAGCTGTCACGATGCACAAATGCAAATGAGAATGATTAGCATTTACGTAAATTAATGCAATGGGTGCGCTCTTGTCAAGTATTGGCGTAGTTTTGACTTGGGCTGTAAACGTCAAAAGCCCGGCTGCACATGCGCTTCCGAGGGAGCGCATGTGCAGCCGGGCTGCGGTACATGCATCGCTTAAAGCAATGCCAGCGGCCGAACCGCAAGCGCGGTTAGAAGTCCGAACGCAGCGTCAACATAGCATTGCGGCGGTCGCCGAACACACTGTAGAAATTGCCCGGCGGACGAGAGTAGTACTCGCGGTTGAAAGGTTGTTCACCGCCAGTGTCGCTTCGACATGCTTATTAAAGCGATAACCGGCCTGCAGATTGAAGATGGCATACGCGCCCTGCTCCACGCCGCGCGAAATGCTTGTCTGCGCCAGCATCCCGCCGCCGAGCGTTACACCATTCATCATGCCTTGCGAAAACTTGTAGTTGGTCCACAACTTGAACAAACTCTTCGGGTCCGTACCATCGCTCAGATTCGGCTTGTCGTTCTCATAGTTGACGTTCAAATAGGTATAGCCCGCGTACACGTTCCAGTTCGGCAGCGGCTGGCCGGTCACTTCGAGTTCGAAACCTTCGTCTGTCGATTTGCCACCAGCAATTGAGCCGTTCGCATGATACGGGTCGCCGATCGCACGATTCTCGTCGTTGATGCGGAACAAGGCAGCCGTGGTCGATAAGCGGTTGTTCAAGAAGCTGTTCTTCAAACCGATTTCGTACTGCTCGCCGGTGCGCGGCGGGAGGCCCATGCCGGTATAGGTCGTGGCGGTTTGCGCGGTGAGGAATTTCGAGTAGCTGGCATACGCGGTCATCGACGGCAGAATGTCGTACACCAGGCCTGCGGACGGCAGGAAGCGGTGATCCAGTTGCGCCTGCGTGGTCCAGTCGGAGATGGTCGGCAGAGTAGACTGCGAGCGCTCCTGAAAGAACGTTTCACGCGCGCCGAGCACCAACGTGAGCGGCGCAGCCAGTTTAATCCGACCCTGCGCATACACGCCATACTGCGTGATGATGTTGTTCGAGCCATTCGTGTACGGCACGTCGACCTGCGGCACCGCATTCGGATCGTAGAGACTGAAAGTCCCGCCGGCGAACGGACCATTCAAGGCGACGTAGCCCGACTGTTGCGTGTCCGATAGTACCGAGTAGTTCGCGCCGATGGTGAAGGTGTGCGTCTGACCGAATGCCTGAATCGGGCCGGACACATTGGTGTCCGCACCGAACCAATCGTAGCTGTTGCGCTGCTTTTGATCGCCGTAGTACGACAGCCCGTTGGCACTCGCGCCGGGACCGGCATACGCATAGTCGGCCTTCAACAATTCGTGACGGTAGAACACCGTGGTCTGCGACTTCCAACCGTTTTCAAATCGATGCACCAGGTTCGCATTGGTTTCCTGCACCGAGGTGTACGCGTAGTTCCAGCTCGGCGAGAAGTTCTGCGAGTAAGAGCTGGGCACACGGCCCGTCAGCGCGGTGAATGAGTTATTGAAGACACCGCTCGCGCCGTAGTCGAGGCCGGAAATCGGCGTGACCTGATAACCGGCGGACAAGGACAAGGTGGTGCGCGGGTCGAAGTCATAGTCGAGCGCGCCGTAAGCCATCACTTCCTTGTTGCGCGTGCCTTGAACCGATTGCAAGCCGTCGGAGCCGACCAGCACCGCGCGACCGCGCAGCGAGCCGTCCTTGTTCAGCGGACCCGTGACGTCAACCATCTGACGCACGCTGCCGAATGTGTCGACCTGGGTTTCCGTCGAGACATGGAAGGTGTCCTGCGGACGTTTGCGCACCAGATTCACCGTACCGCCCGGATCGCCCGCACCGTCCATCACGCCCGCCGGTCCGCGGATAACTTCGACGCGGTCGTACATGGCGAGATCGAACTGCTGCAAATACTGCAGGCCGCTGACAGTCGGCACGCCGTCGAACTCGATGCCCAGCAAGTTGCCGCGCGCTTTGAAATACGCGGTACCGTCGCCGTAATTGACCGCCTCGACGCCGGTCACATATTTCAGCGCGTCCTGGATCGTCACCATGTTCTGATCTTCAATGCGCTGACGCGTCACCACGGACACCGAATTCGGAATTTCCTTGATCGACTGCTCCGTTTTGCCTGCAACTGTTGCCGTGCGCGCTGCATACGAGCCGCTGCCTTCGGTGGTTGCATCGGGCGCTGCGCTGACGACCACGGGCGGCAATGTGCCGTTCGCCTGTACGCCCGCGCTCACCTGCGCGCACACCGGGCCGGCCCAGATCGCGAGGAGCGCAAGGGTGATTGGCGTGAGTCCCGATTGTGCTGCAAGAGCTTTGTTCGGCCGCGTACGGCGGCGCAAGTTCATCGTTATAGTCATTGTGATCGACACATTCCGCGTTAAAGCACATGCCCGTTCACTCCACTCAAGATGGAATTAATAAGGTGTACTTATATAATTTATCGGGCAACAAAACAGGCACTGCCGAGCAGCGCGGCGCGACTTCCCCGCCGCGTGACGAGAACGCATATTGCCAGCAACACAGTCGCGTGCAACACACGACACGCCCGGAGAGTCCATCCGTTTCGCCGGGCGCGGTTTCTATCTCAGGACCGATTCTAAACGGTAATGATTCTTATTTGCAATACATAAGCGATAAAAAATTACAGCTCCGTAACAATCGGACTACACTTTTATATGCCGCCCCTCAATCACGTAGACGAGACTGTCTTGCGCAACGTCAACACGATTAGATAAGGCCCGCCTATCAACGTTGCCACCAGACCCGCCGGCATCTCCTCAGGGAACATCATTTGCCGGCCGAGCCATTCGGCGAAGCCCATCAGCAAGGCGCCGAAGATCGCGGCGACGAACATCTGCGCGCCGGGACGCCGTGCGCCCGAGTAACGCGCCACGTGCGGCGCGATCAGGCCGACGAAGGACAGCGGCCCGACAATAAGTGTCGATGCCGCGGTCAGCACCGACGCCAGCACCAGGATGGCGAAGCGCGCACGCACCACCGGCACGCCAAGGCTGCCGGCCATCGCCGGACCGAGTCCAAGCGCTTCGAGCCAGCGTGTCATGAGCGGCCCGAGTACCAGCGCCAGCAGCGCGATGGCGCCGGCAGTGTAGGCTGCGGGCGGTTCCACGTAGTACGTCGAGCCGATTACGAAATTCATCAGCAGGCCGGCGCGTGGATCGCCGCTCGCCATCAGCGCGCTGACCAGCGCCTGAAATAGCGCGCTGATCGCGACACCAATCAGCAGCAGCCGTTCCGGCGCGAACGAGGCGCGCGCGCCCAGCCACAGCAACAACGCCAAGGTCGCTATCGCGCCACCGAGACAACCGGCGAACAGCGTGCCCGGTGTCGGCACCAGCCCCATAAACAGCACCACCACAATCCCGAGCGCGCCGCCCGAACTGACGCCAAGCAGGTCGGGACTGGCCATCGGGTTCGCTGTGACGCGCTGAATCAACGTGCCCGCAATCGCGAGCAGCACGCCCGCCGAGAGCGCGGCGATGGTGTGCGGCAAACGCCAGAACAGCAGCGCTTTCATTTGTACAAGATCCGCAATATGCCAACCATCGAGTCCGCGCGATACGCCGAAGCATAGCGCCAGCACCACTGCCAAAGCGGCGATGGCTAACGGCAAGCGGCGGCGCAGCTGCGCGGGCGGCGCGTGCGCGACTGCGACTGCATGCAGATCGGGCTGGGTCCGCAAACGCGGCAGCAACAGTAGCAACAGCGGCACGCCGAGCAGCGAAGTAATAGTGCCCGTCGGCACCAGATGCGCGGAAAACAGCTCGCTCGACGAAATCACGCCGACGATCTGGTCGGTGGCCCAGAGCAGCACGGCGCCAAGGCAAGGCGCCCAGATCAGTCGTTGCTTCAAGCGGCGCGCACCGGCCAGGCGCGCAAGCAGCGGCGCCGCGAGTCCGACAAAGCCGATCACGCCGACTGTCGAGACCACGCACGCCGTGAGCACGACCGCAATCGCCAGCGCCGCGAAGCGTGTACGCTGCAAGGCGATGCCCAGCCCTTGCACGGTCGAGTCGCCGGCTTCGAATACGCCAAGTGGACGTCGCATCAACACCGTCGCCACGCTGCAGGCCAACACGCCCCACAGCAGATGGCGGCTTTCCTGCCAGCCGGTCTGGTCGAGCGCCCCCCCGCCCCAGATCATCAGGCCGCGCAAGAGATCGAAGTGCGACAGTGTGATGGCCAGCGCAATCGCGCCGCAGTACAAGTTGACTATCATCCCGGACAGGATCACTGCGAGTGACGACATGCGCTGCCGCCACGCCAGTCCAAAGACAATCGTCATCGCCAGTGCACCGCCTGCCAGCGCCACTGCTGTGCGCCCGCCTGCAAGTAGCGACGGTGCCCACAATTCGGCGATCATCAGCGCAAGATACGCGCCGGGGAAAATGCCGAGCGTCATGGGTTCGGCCAAGGGATTTCGCAGCACCTGCTGCGCGAGCGTACCCGCCAGTGCCAGTCCGCCACCGCACAACAGCGTCATCGCGATGCGCGGCAGCATACTGTCGCGCACTAGGACCTGATGCAGGTCGGTGCGATCCGGGGCAAGCAGTACCGACCAGAACGACGCGCCGTTCAGTTCGCCGTGAATGCCGATAATCGACAACACCAGCGCCACCATGCCGAGCGCGCCCACCAGCAGCAAGCGGTAGTCGCGCGGCGCATCGGGGTGGGATATCGCAGTCAGATTACTCAACATCGCCTCCGCTTGCGATTAAAGTGAGCGCCGCGTCAACTGCGCGCGCGAAACGTTGCATCGAGATCAGACCGCCGTAGGGCGCGATCACCGGCAACGTCGCCACGCGCTTTTCGCGCACTGCGGGCAAGGCTTGCCAGATCATGTTGCGAGCGAGCGCCGCGCGCAACGGGGCAGCAATCGGCCCGACCAGCAACAGGCTCGCCTGCTGAACCTCGACCAGACGCTGCAAGGGCACCAGCGCGAAACCCGCCTGCGTCGCCCAGGTGCCCTGCCCGCTGCGCGGATGGGCGGCGTTGACGACGCCCAGTTTCGCGAGCATTTCGTCGAATAGGCTGCCGCGCCCATAGACGCGCAAATGCCGGTCATCGACCAGATCGGCAACCAGCACGGGAGCCGCTATCAGCGCCGGACGCGCGCCGAGCCGCAGCCGCACGGCTTCGGCCGTACGCGCGGTTTCCTCGATCAAGGCGCTGGCGTGCTCGGGCCGTTGCAGGCGTGCCGCCAGTACCGCCGTCTCGTCGCATAGCGCCTGATACGGCGTGGGGCTCGACATATAGGCGGCCAGCGTGAGTGTCGGCGCCAGGCGTTGCAGCGACGCTTTGGCGGGCGCATGCCCCGGTGTAATCACAAATAAATCGGGATGGAGCATCTGCAGCACATCGAAATTCGGCTGATACAACAAACCGATATCGGCCACGCTCGACGGCAGCGGCGGCTCGATGACCGTGTTGCGATACCAATCGGGCAGCGACACGCCGACCGGCGTAACGCCGAGCGCCAGCAGCGTCTCGGTCAGCTCCCAATTCATGGTGACAACGCGATGCGGCGCGGCCGGTGCCGTGGCGGCACGCGCAGTCGGCGCGCCAAGCGCGGCCCATGCACCGAGACCCAGCGCAGCACCCTGCAGCAGCCGACGGCGTCGCGCAAGATCCGGTGTCTGCTTGCGGCAGACCGGTAAGACGAGGCGCTGCGTCATCGTGGAAATCCAATCAGATGACCGCTTACCGAGTCGGTCATTACGCCCATCGGCACGCCGTAGATTGCTTCAAGGTTTTCGGGGCGCATAATTTCCGCCGGTCCTGCCTGCATCAGCAGTTTGCCGCCGCGCAGTGAAATCAGTTGCGTGCAAAAGCGCGTCGCCATATTCACGTCGTGCAGCACCACAATGGCTGTCATGCCGCGCTCATCGCACAGCTTGCGCACCAAGCCAAGGACTTCGAGCTGATGACTGATATCGAGCGCCGAGGTCGGCTCGTCGAGCAGCACGCAGCGGCTGTTCTGCGCAATCAGCATGGCAAGCCAGACGCGCTGGCGCTCGCCGCCCGAGAGGCTGTCGACCGGGCGGTTGGCGTAATGTGCGACATCGGTCCAGACCATGGCTTCGTCGACGCGTTGATGATCCTCCGCGGTAAAGCGGCCGAGCGCGCCATGCCAGGGATAGCGACCGAGCGCGACCAGCTCGCGCGCGAGCAGGCCGTCGGTGGCAGGCGTGTACTGCGGCAGATGCGCGACTTGCTGCGCAAAGCGGCGATGCGGCCAGCTGGCGAGCGGCGCGCCGTCGAAGTGGATGGTGCCGCGCGTCGGTTGATGCAGACGCGCGAGCAGCCGCATCAGTGAGGTCTTGCCCGAACCGTTGTGGCCGATCAGACCCACCACCTGGCCGGCGGGAATATCGAGTGAAATGGCGTGCAGCAAGCGTTTGTCGCCGATCGAAAAATCGACGTTGCTCAATCTATAAAGCGAATCATCGCCGGATGCCTGCATGACGAAATGTTGCCCTGTGAAATAAGTGTGAATGACGGCGCACGCGGACACCGCCGGTTTTGTTATTCGTTGATCGCACCCTCATGCGCCAGCGCACGTAAGCGGCTCGTCACACCATCGTGCAAGGTCGGATGAAGCACGATGGTGTTGTGCGTGGCGTCTATCTCGATCTCATCGATCATGGCGCTGGTGTACGCACGCCAGTCACGCTCGCGCCCCGCGGAAACGTCGCGGGCCGCGCGCCAGAAGGTAATCGGCACATCGAGCTGCGGCAGTTCGTGATTCATGCGCAGCCGGTAATGTAGCGCGTCAAGCGACGCCGTGCGCTCGAACAGCGCACGCAGCGGCGCGCCGTCCGCTTGCATGTCGAGCCAGTCGGACAGCGCCTGGTTTGTGCCGGACTCATCTCGCTCATCGGGCGCGGCTCCGGTGCGCGTCGCGGTGTCGAGGATACCAAGAAAATCCACTGTATGACCGCGAGCGCGCAACGCAGCGGCTACCGTCGCCGCGAGCCGCCCCCCGAACGACCAGCCGAGCAGCCGGAACGGCCCCACCGGTTGCTCACGCAGTACGCGTTCGAGGCACGCATCGGCCAGCTCTTCGAACGAAGTAGCAGGTAAAGCCGACGCGGCGCCGTCAAACCCCGGCGAGCGCAGCGCCAGCACAGAAGCCACGCCTTGCAATGCAGCTGCCAGAAAGCGGTATTCGCCGATCAGCCCGAAACCAGGATAAAAGCAAAACAGCGTAAGCGGCGCGCCGCTTGCATTGAGCGGCTGCACGGAAGGATCGGCGGATGGGCACAACAACGCTTCGGAGTAGAAGCGCTGACGCCACATGTCGAATGCGGCGTGCTCGTCTACAAACAAAGCCGTCGTCGGCGAAAGACCTTCAAACAACGCCAGTGCCGCTTGTGCCGCTTGTGCCGCTTGTGCCGCTTGTGCCGCTTGTGCCGCTTGTGCCGGTTGCAGCGCGTTGACCTCGTCGCCTGCGCTTTCGGCAAAGCCTCGCACATAGGCGTCGAAGGCCGCCACGAGCCGCTCAAGCTGCGCCGCATCGATGGCCCATGCGGCTGCGCTCCAATCCACTTTCAGACAACCTTGTGCAATCAGGCCGTTCAGGTCCAGCCAGTGACGCGGCCCGATGGCGATGCTGTTGCCCGTGCCGTTTCCGCTGTGCTCGGGCGCAAAGGTAAAGCGCCCTTCACTCAAACGCTCTTCAAAGCGGCCCAGATAGTTAAAGCCGATGGTGCTCGCTGGCAGCGCGGCCAGTGCCGCACGTGACGCGGCCGACCCGGCATAACGAAACAGGTTGTAGTGCAAACCGTCGGCCGGCACCGTGCGCAGCACTGCCGAAATCGCGCGGCGCGTCGCTTCGGGTTCGCCCTGCGCCTTCAAGCGTAGCGGATATTGGGTGGTGAACCAGCCGACCGTGCGGCTTAGATCGACACCTGCGATGCGGTCGCTGCGGCCATGCCCTTCCATCTCCACGATCACCGGCAACTGCGGCAGATGTTCCGCACACGCCAGCGTCAAAGCGCTCAGCAGGACTTCGTCGATACGCAGGCCGGCATCGGTCAGACGGCGCGTGCTCGCAGCGTCGAGCGTCCAGTTCTGGTGGCGCGTCCCGCCCGATACGGGCATCGTCTCCGGCTGCGGCGCAGACGTCTGAGCGCCCAGTTGCGCTTGCCACCACGCGATCTCGCCCAAATGCTCAGGCAGATTCGCATAGGCGGCGAGCCGCTGGGTCCAGTCCGACCATGATGTATCGGGACGTGCCAGCGCCGCGCGTGCGCCGGAGGTGCGCGCCGCTTCGTATGCGGTCATCAGATCATCGAGGATAATCCGCCACGACACGCCATCCATCACCAGATGGTGTACCACGATAAGCAAGCGCGAACCATCCGCTGTCGCCAGACACGCCAGGCGCAGCAGCGGTCCGTCTGCCAGATCGAGACTGTCGTGGAAGCGCTCTGCAAATGCTTCGATGGCGGCGCCGGGGTCGGCGGCGGCGCGCAGGTCTTCGATATGCAACATACCTGTCGCGAGCTCGGCCGACGCAGGCATGATGGTCTGGGTCCATGCGCCGTTATGCGCATTGCGGCAAAATCTTGCGCGCAAGGCATCGTGTACGTCGAGCAAAGCTAGCAAAGCCGTTTGCAAAGCGGCGACGTCGAGGGCTTCGGCGCTGCGCAGCAGCACTGCCTGGTTCCAGCGCGACGGCGCATCCGGGAAGTGCTCGAAAAACCAGTGCTGCATCGGTGCAAGCGGCGCATCGACCGGTTCGGATGGAGCGCGCTCGAAAGCGCTCGCCGCATCGGCCGGACGCACCATGTGTGCGACCCGCGCCAGCGCGCGCACCGTGGGCTGATCAAACACCTGGCGCGCGGTGACGCTCCAACCCGCCGCGCGCGACTGAGCAATCACGCGCAAACTCGAAATCGAATCGCCGCCAAGCGCGAAGAAGTTATCGGTAACGCCGATGTCCTGACGTCCAAGCACTGCCTGCCAAACCGCGAGCAGCGCGGTTTCGACCGGACCTTCAGGCGGCGTCGAAGCAGTTTCCAGCAAATCATCCGGCTCGGGCAGCGCGCGCCGATCCAATTTGCCGTTAGGCAGCGTCGGCAGCACATCGAGCGCCATGCAGACGGACGGCACATGCGACGCGGGCAATGTGCCCGCGAGCGCGTCGCGCACGGCATCGGGAGCGACGGCACCGGTGAAATACGCGACCAGCCGCTTGCGCTCGCCCTCGCCGCGCAACTCGACGATGGCCTCGCGCACGCCGTCGATGCGACGCAGTGCAATTTCAATTTCGCCCAGTTCGATGCGGTGCCCGCGCAGCTTCACCTGTTGATCGATGCGCCCCAGAAAATCGATGGTGCCGTCCACCCGCGCGCGGCACAGGTCGCCGCTGCGATAGACGCGTGCTCCGGGTGCGCCGTAGGGATCGGGGACAAAGCGTTCGGCGGTCAACCCCGGTCGCGCCAGATAGCCTTGCGCCAAAGTCGCGCCGCCGATACACAGCTCGCCGAGCGCGCCATCGGGCGCACGATTGCCGTCGAGATCCGCGACATAGGCATGGCGTGCCGGATAACAACGGCCGATAGCAACGATGGCTTGCGCCACGTCATCGCGCGACACCGGATGATGCAGTGCGGCGACGGTGGTTTCGGTCGGACCGTACAGATTATCAATCGCGACGTGTGCCAGCGGCCCCTCGTACCAACGCTGCAAGGCGTCGCCCGGCAAGCCTTCGCCGCCCACCGTGATCTGCCGCAGCGCAATCTCGGCAGCGGGCGGTAACGCGATGCGCCATTGCTGCCAGAGCGCGGTCGGAATGCGCGCAAAGCTCACCTGCTCGTCGATCAGCGTGCGGTTCAGCGTCTCCAGTTCCCAGGCGCGCGGCCCGCGCATCACCACCCGTCCGCCCACCATCAGTGCCGGCAGCAGTTCGTGCAGCGCGACGTCGAAATTGATGGTCGACGATTGCAACACCACATCGGTATCGGCGATACGGTGGTCGTGCAGGAAATCGTCGAGATGCAGCGCCAGCGAACGATGCGAGATCGCGACGCCCTTGGGAGTGCCGGTCGATCCTGAAGTGTAGATTACATAAGCGAGTGCATCGGCTTGCACGGGCCACGCGAGTTCCTCCGCAAACGCCACGGCCGGTGCATGCCAGGCCTGCGGCGCGGACACCGCGCGCAACGGCGCGAGCATCTCGCGCCAGGGTTCGCAAGTCGCATTATCGACCACGATGCGCGTCACATTCGCATCGGCGATCATGGCGCGCAGCCGTGCTTCCGGATACTCGGGGTCGAGCGGCACAAAGGCAGCACCCGCCTTCAGCACGCCGAGCAAAGCCGCCGGCAGCGCCGGCGAGCGTTCCAGCAGCAGCCCGACGCGCTCGCCCGGCGCGAGGCCGTCGACCCGCAAGGCGTGTGCGATCCGCTCGGCCCAGCTGTCGAGCGCGGCATAGGTCAGCGATACGCCTTCACAACGCAGCGCAATCCGTTGCGGAAATTGCCGCGCACTTGCGGCAATCCGCGCATGTGCAGGCACAAACGGCGCGTGCGCGGCGTCTGTCGGCGCATTCGATACACCCCGATAAGCCGCCAAGTCACCAATGCGGCACGCCGGGTCGGCCGAAATCTGTTCGAGCAAGGCCGCGTAGTCGTCGAGCATGCGTTGCGTGGTCGATTCGACAAAGCGATCGCATGCATATGTCAATGCACAATCGATGCTGCCGTCCGGGCCGCGATCGCGTGCATTCAAGGCAAGATCGAAACGCGCCGTGGTCGCAACATCGACGATAGCTTCCGCGCTCAAACCATGTGTGGCTTGATCCATGGGTGCATTGGCTGCATCCACCGCCAGATCGAACATCACCTGAAACAGCGGTGAACTGTCCGGATTACGCTCGATGGCAAGCGCCTTCACCAGTTGTGCGAACGGCACCTCCCGATGCGCTTGCGCCTCGAGCACGCGCTCGTGCAGAGTACGCAACAGCGTATCGAACGGCTGCGCGCCGTCGAGGTCGGCGCGCACGATCAAGGTGTTCACGAAAAAGCCGATCAGCGCTTCGCTTTCGTGCCGCTCGCGCCCGGCCGAGGGCACGCCGACCAACACCGTGCGCTGCCCTGAGTAGCGATACAACAGAACATCGAAGGCAGCCAGCAATAGCGTGAATAGCGTGGTCCGGCGACTGCGGGCAATCTCGCGCAACGCTTGCGCCAGCGGCACGGGCAGATTGATGCGCACGCGCGCGCCCTGATGCGAGCGGGACGCACGCGGCGCGACATCGCGCGGCAAGGTGATCGCACTGGGCGCACCGTCAAGCCGCTCGCGCCAATGCGCAATCTGCCGCTCGAAGGCATCGGGCGCAGTCCACTCGCGTTGCCACAAGGCGATATCGGCAAACTGCACCGGCAGCGCGGGCAGATCGACGCCGTGATATAGCGCGAGCAGATCGCGGAATAATACCTCCATGGACCAGGCATCGGCCACGATGTGATGCACCACGATCTGCAACACGCGGCGCTCCACGCCCGTGTCGAATAGTCCGACACGCAGCATCGGGCCGTTTTCCAGATCGAACGGCGCGCATGCAAAATCATGCAGCGCGGCGTCAAGCGTCGCACCCTCGTCGGCAATCTCGTGCTGCATAAAGCCGTAGGCCGCCTCATCAAGCGCGTATTGCATCGGCACGCCATCGCCGGCGTCGAAACGCAGGCGCAATGCCTCGTGCCGCATTAGCAGAGCATCGAGTGCGCGCCGCAGCCGCCCCACGTCCAGCGCTCCGGTAAGCCGCAGCGTATGCGCAATGTGATACCCGGCATGCGTGGAATCGAGACGCCACAGAAACCACAGCCGCTCCTGCGCAGGCAACAGCGGAAAACGCGCCGCTCTTGGCGTCAATGGCACGGCCGGCAGCGTTGCCGTATCAAGTCCTTGCGCGTGTGCACGGGCGCGAAACAGCGCGCGCCGATCTTCCGGCAGCGCCGCGTATTGCTGCGCCAGCCGCAGTCCATCGGGCCGTTGCCGTGCCTGTTGCGCGGCCTGGGTGTTATCCGTCACGTTCATCGCTTCCCGTTCTTCGGCGGCCCAAGCCGCCATGGATTACAGTGAATCAAACAAATCCTGCAAGGCGTCCAAGGTAGTCGCGCCGTTGCCCGAGTCCGCCACATCGCCGAGTTGCGCAGCCAGATCGGCGAGATGTGGATGGGTGAACAGCAACGCCAGATCGATCTTGCGGCCCAGCGCCGCGCCTATTCTTGCCGCGACCCGCACGGCGGCCAGCGAATTGCCGCCGAGCGCGAAAAAGTCCGCGTCGATGCCGACGCGCTCGATTCCCAGTACCTCGGCCCACACCTCGCACAACAGCGTCTGCGTCGCATTCACGGGCGGCGTGTAGTCCTGCGCCGCATGCACCGCCAACACCGGCAGCGCGTTGCGGTTCAACTTGCCGTTCGAAGTCAAGGGCAAGACATCGAGCCGCGCGATCTGCGCGGGCACCTGTTGCGCCGCCAGCCGCGACGCCAGCAGTGCACGCAGTTCGGCCGGATCGGCCGCGCCGGTGATAAACGCCACCAGCCTACGATTAGTGTCCTCGCCCTGCACCTGGCAGGCTGCGCCACTCACGCCGTCGAGGGCGAGCAAGGCAGCTTCGGTGTCGCCAAGTTCGATGCGGAAACCGCGCAGCTTCACTTGCTGATCGGCACGGCCGAGGTAGTCGAGTCGACCGGCATGCCGGACCCGGCATAAGTCGCCGGTGCGATACAGCCGCGCCCCCGGCGCGCCGGACGGATCGGGGATAAAACGCTCGGCGGTAAGCGCGGCGCGTCCCAGATAGCCGCGCGCCAGATTCGCGCCGCCGATGCACAACTCGCCGATACCGTTTTCCGGAACCGGGTTGCCGCTCGCATCGAGCACCAGCAAGGTGGTGTGTTCGAGCGGCGCACCCAGCGTAATCGCCGCACCCACGCCATCGAGCCGCGCCGCGCTCGACCAGATGGTGGTTTCGGTCGGACCGTATAGGTTCCACAGTTGCGCGCCATGCCCCTGCAATGCATCCGCGAGATCGGGCGGTAGCGCTTCGCCGCCGCACAGCGCGACAAAGCGCGCGCTATCATGGGCCACGCCAGGCCAGCCGCCATCGAGCAATACGCGCCAGCCCATCGGCGTAGCCTGCATCACGGTGGCGCGCGAGCGCGCGGCAAGCTCGGCCAAACGCCGGCCATCGACCACGACTTCGCGCGGCGCGAGTTCGATAGCCGCGCCCACCATCAGCGGCAGATACAGCTCGAGCGCGGCGATATCGAAGGACAAGGTGGTGACTGCCAACCAGGTATCGTCCCGACTCAGCGTCAACCGCGTTTGCATGCTGTCGAGGAAGCGCGTGAGCGCGCCATGCGAGACGCCGACGCCCTTCGGCTTGCCGGTCGAACCGGAGGTGTAGATCACGTAAGCCAGTTGATCTGGATAAATGGCAATCGGCGGCAATGCTATGTCGGCAACTCCAATTGCAGCAAGCCTATCGATCTCAAGCAAATCATGCGCATGGTCTTGCGCGTCAAGACCTTCGAGCCGCTCGCGACCCGCCGCATCGACCAGCGTGCACGCCAGCGCGGCATCGTCCATCATCCCGGCCAAGTGCGCCGCGGGATACGCGGGGTCGAGCGGTACATAAGCTGCACCGGTTTTCAGCACGGCCAACACGGCGATCACCATAAGCGGCGAGCGCGCGGTGCACACCCCGACCAGCATCTCCGGACCCACGCCACGCCGTAGCAATTGCTGCGCCAGCATGTTCGCCCGCGCATCGAGTTCGCGATAAGTGAGCGCCAGGCCGTCACAGCGCACGGCAATCGCCTCGGGCCGCAACACCGCTTGCGCGGCGATGCGCGCCTGCACCGGCATAAATGGCTCCGATGCCACGGGCTGCGCGCCACGTTGCGCGATGTCGCGTGCATCGAGCGCGAAATCGCGCAGACGTGGCGTGTCGAGATTCACCTCGCGCACCAGTTGCGTCAGCAAGCCGACATAATCGGCCAAGAGCCGCTCGACGGTGGCGTGCTCGAATAGATCCGTCGCATAACTGAACGACACGCCGATGCGTTCCCCGACCGACACGCCGAGCGTCAAATCAAACTGCGCTGCCGCGCGCTGACCACCAAGCGGCCGTAGTTGCAAGGCCGAGCCGGCACGCTGCCCCTGGCTGCCTGTCTGTACCTCAAGATTGAACATGGCCTGGAACAACGGCGTGTGGTTCGCTGCGCGCACCGGCTGCACGGCGTCGACGATCTGCGCAAACGGTACGTCTTGATTGGCTTGTGCTTCGAGCACGTGCTGCCGGATCTGCGCCAACAAAGAGCTGAACGGCAACGCACCGGACAGGTCCGCGCGTATCACCGCCGTGTTGACGAAAAAGCCGATCAGCGGTTCGACTTCGAGCCGTTCGCGGCCCGACATTGGAATGCCGATGCGGATATCGTCTTGCCCGCTATAGCGATGCAGCAAGGTATGAAACGCCGCCAACAGCGTCATAAAGAGCGTGGCGTCGTGACGTCGCGCGAAAGCCTGCAGCGCATCGGCCAGCGGACGCTCGAGCAGGCCTTCCACCTGCGCGCCATGCGCGCTGCGTTGCGCGGGACGCGGCCGGTCGGACGGCAGTTCGAGCAGCGGTTGCTGCTCGCCGAGACGCGTGCGCCAGTAGTCGAGCTGCTGCGTCAGCGCGGTGGCGGCAAGCGCCTCGCGCTGCCAGATCGCGTAGTCGGTGTACTGCACCGGCAAGCTCGCCAAGCTCGGCACGCGGCCGGCGTTGCGGGCTTCGTAGGCCCCAACCAGTTCCTCGATCAGGATATTCAGCGACCAGCCGTCGGCGGCAATATGATGAATCACCAGCGCGAACACGTGCGAACCGTCGGCCAGGCGCGCCAGTTGTGCGCGCAGCAACGGCCCGCGCGCCAAGTCGAAGGCTTGCGCCGCGCCGTCGCGCAACCATGCGACCAGCGCCGGATCGGCGGCACTGGCGAACGATGTCTCGCTCCATGTACAGCGCAACGTGGGGTCCACCACCAGCCATGGCTGGCCGTCGCGTTCGTCGAAGCGGGTATGCAGCATCTGATGGCGCGCGACGAGGTCGTCAAGCGCCGCATGCAGCGCGCGCGGTTCGAGCGCGCCGTCGATCTGCACTGCCAGCGACAGATGATAGGCAGCATTCTCCGGGGCCAGACGCCACAAAAACCATAAGCGCTCCTGACCATGGGTGGGCCGTGCTTCGCTGCGCCCCAGACGCCGCAGCGGCGGCAAACTGCGCAGCGCCTGTGCCCCGGTTTCGTCTAAAGCCACCGCCAGCGACGCCAGCACCGGATGATCGAACAAGGTGTGCAACGATATCTCGCGGCCCAGCGCGCGTTGCAGTCGCGCGGCCACCTGCAGTGCCAGCAGCGAATGACCGCCGAGCGCGAAGAAATCGTCGCTGCTGCCGACCCGCTCCACCCCGAGCACCGCTTGCCAGATTTGGGCGAGCGTGGTTTCGAGCGGCGTGACAGGTGCGACATAGGCCGTGCTGTCGGCGTCGAGCACCGGCAGCGCGCGGCGATTCAGCTTACCGTTGGGCAAGGTAGGCAGCACGTCGAGGATGGCAATTGCCGACGGCACCATATAAGCCGGCAGTGTACGGGACAGCGCCGCGCGTAATTCCTCGGCGTTCAACGCCGATGCGTCATGCGACGGCACGACATAAGCGAACAGACGCTTCGCATCCTGCTCGCCACGCACGATGGCGACCGCTTCGGCGACACCCGCTTGCACACACAGCACATTTTCGATTTCGCCGAGTTCGATGCGGAAACCACGCACTTTGACCTGGTCATCCAGACGTCCGACATAAGCCACGCTGCCGTCCGGCAGCCAGCGGCACAGATCGCCGGTTCGATACAGACGCGCGCCCGGCGCGCCGAACGGATCGGGCACAAAGCGCTCGGCGGTCTGCGTCGGGCGACCGAAGTAACCGCGCGCCAGCGCGTCGCCGCCGATACACAGCTCGCCAATGCCGCCCTCCGGTGCCGGCAGGCCGTCGAGGTCGAGTATCCGATACACGCGCGACGGCCGCGGCAGGCCGACAGGTGCGGCGACGCAGTCGGCATGGTCGCGCGTCACAAGTTGTGCCGACGAGGTAATCGCAGTTTCGGTCGGCCCGTAATTATTGATAAAAGGCACATGCGATAGCGGACCGTCGAACCATTGCGCGACCGCGGTGCCCGGCAACGCTTCGCCGATAATCATCACGCGCCGCAGCACCAGACCCGGTAAGGGCGCGCTCAGCTGCCTCATCCACTGCTTCCAGTAGCCGGTCGGAAAATCGGCGATGGTGACACCGCGCTCAACCAGCACACGATTCAACTCCGCAGCGCTCCATAACGCCGGGCCACGCATCTCAAGCGCGGCACCCACGGCCAGCGTTGCAAAAATCTCTTCGACCGAAGTGTCGAAGTTGACCGTGGTGAATTGCAAGACGCAGTCGTCGGCGCTCAGGCCGTTGTCGGGAATAAAATCGTCGAGATGCAAACTCAGCGCATGGTGCGTGATCGCCACGCCCTTGGGCTTGCCGGTCGAGCCCGAGGTGTAGATCACGTAGGCGAGTTGCGCCGCGGCCGGCACCAGGCCGAGATTGGTATCGGCGATCTCGCCCAGCGCATCCACGCGGATGCTTCGGCATGACGCGACATCGAGCAATTCCGCGAGTGTGGCGTCCGTCGAAGCGTCGCTCAGCACTGTGCTCAAGCGTGCATCGCCGATCATGTCACTGAGCCGCTCACGTGGATAGGCGGGATCGAGCGGCACATAGGCCCCACCCGCCTTCATCACGCCGAGCAGGGCCGCGATCAAGGCAGGCGAACGTTCAATACACACGCCTACCGGCATATCGTTGCGCACACCGACTTCAAGCAGGCGTCGCGCAATCCGGTTGGCCCAGGCATTCAGCTCGCCGTAGCTCAACGCAGCATCGTTGCAACGCACTGCGCGCGCGTCGGGCCGCGCCCGTGCGGCGGCTTCGAAACGCGCTGTCACCGGCACATAGGCATGGCGCGTGACCGGGGTCATGGCCGTGCCGCTGACGCCTTCGCGACCGGTAACACGCAGCGCGGCAAGCGATGTCGTGCCGCTTTCCGCGAGTTGCGCGAGTACTTGTGCATAGGCTCGCGCCAAGATATCGACTGCCGAAGCGGATATCTTGGCCGTATCCCAACTCCACTCCAGACCGATGCGCTCGCCCGGCAGCACGCCGAGCGTCAGCGGATAGTGGGTACGTTCGAACGACTCCGAGCTTGCGACTTGCAGGCCGAGGGAGCCGTCGCGCAAGGCCGGATCGACCGGATAATTTTCAAACACCAACAAGGAATCGAAGAGCGTGCCGAAGCTCGCTCCAGCCCATTGCTGGATCGACGGCAGCGGCGTGTGTTCCGCTTGGCGCAGCGCCACGTTGTTCGCTTGCAGCGCACGCAACCAGTCGCCCAGCGGCTGGTCGGCAGGCACATCGACCCACAAGGGCAAACTGTTGATAAACAAACCTTGAATCGCGGCCGATCCCGGCAGTTCCGCCGGACGCCCTGCAACCGTCACGCCGAATGCCGCCTGACGCCGGTTCGCATGACGCGCGAGCACGATCGCCCAGGCAGCCTGAATCAAGGTGTTGAGCGTCACGCTGTGACGCTGCGCCGCTTGCGTCAGGGCCAGACTCAGCGTTGCATCGAGCCGATCGGTTCGATGTTCGAACGCCATGTCCGCATGTGCGGCATGCGCCGCCGGGGCGGCTACGCAGTCGGCCAACAAAGCGGGACGATCGGCGCGCGCCAATTGTGCCTGCCACCAATCGCCGGCATCCGGCTGTGCAGCCAGCCATTCGAGGTAGCTGCGGTATGCCACCACCGGTTCCAGTGCGGGCGCCTCGCCGCGACTGGCGGCGAGATAGGCGCGCGTCAATTCGCCGAGCAGTTGCGCCTGGCTCCAGCCATCCGACAAAGCGTGGTGATTCACCCAAGCCAGATCGTGCGCGCCGTCAGGGCGGCGGAACAGCGCAGCATGCATCAGCGGCGCGCTATCGAGATCGATAGACTGCGGCGCGTCGAAGGCGAACCATTGCGCAAACGCGTCTTCGTAGTCGTCGCGCGTGCGCCAGTCATGCACCGAGAACGGTTCCGGCACATGCTTCTGCACCACTTGCAACATGCTGCCGCCGTGCGCCCGCACAAAGCGCGTGCGCAACACCGCATGGCGCGCGACCACGGTTTGCCAGGCAACGCGCATCGCATCGAGGTCGAGTGCACCGTGCAAGGTCAGGCGTTTGCGGTTCACGTACGCGTTCGGCTTCATCAGACTGTGGAACAGCAAGCCTTGCTGCAGCGGCGTCGCGGGGTAGATATCTTCGATCTCGGCGTCAGGCACGCCGAGCCTGTCGAACTCTTCTTGCGTCAAGCGCGCCAACGGGAAATCGCTGGCGGTGGCGCGTGCTTCGGTGTTGCTGCAATGCGCCACCAAGCGCGTCACCTCGCAGTCGAAGGCGCTGATCAGCGCTTCGACCTGCACTCGCGGCAACACCGCCGGATCGTAGCGCCATGCAAACGACAGACAGCCGCCGACGATCATCCCGTTCAAGTCCAAGGGATAGACCAGCGCTTCCTGTGCGGGCTGGGGATGGCCCGCATCCTCCTTCGCAAAGCCGAACAGACCATCGGCTGGGAGACTCTGGTCGAACTGTCCGAGGTAGTTGTAGCTGATGCGCGGTGTCGGCAAAGCGGCAAGCGCGGCGTGCGTCGCGGCATCGCCATAGGCCTGCAGCCAGCCCCATGAAGCGCCGCCGTCGGGCAGTGTGCGCAGGCGTTCTTTGGTGGCGATCAACGCGTTTGCGTCACCCGGCAAGGCACGCAGCCAGACTGGATAGCGCGTAGTGAACCAGCCTACGGTGCGGCTTAGATCGATTTCCTGAGCTGCCGCCGAATTGCGGCCATGGCCTTCGAGCGCCAGCAATGCGCCGTCGCCGCCGAAGGTCGCCGCGACCGCACGCGTCAGCGCTGCCAGCAGCAATTCATCGATGCCCAGCCGATATGCACGCGGCGCCGCGTGCCGCAACGCCTCGGTGGCGGCGGCGTCGAGACGCCAGTCGAGTACCCGGCTGCTCGCCGTCGTGCCGCGCGCGGCGTCGAGTCCCGCTTGCGCATCGCGCATGGTGTCTTGCCAGGCCGGCAACGCTTGCGCCAGCTTGGCGCTGGTGACTGCCGCGCGTTGCGCCGCGACCCATGCGCTCCAGGGTGTCGCCGCGTCAAGCACAACTGCCTGGCCGTCGCGCGTCGCGCTATAGGCTGCCTGCAAATCCGCGAGCAGAATGCGCCACGACACGCCATCGACAACCAAGTGATGAATCACCAGCAACAGCCGACCGCATGGCGCACCGCCGGCCGGTGCCGGCGTGCGGAAATAGACGGCGTTCAGCAGACGCCCGCTTGCCGGGTCCAAGCTATGTTGCGCGTGCTGCCCTGTGGCCCTCAGTTCCGCGGTCCAGTTGTCCGTCTGTTCGCGCAGATCGCTAAGCGTCAGCAGATTGCGCGGCGCAGCGCGCTTCACCTGCTGCCGCCAGCCATCCGCATGATGTTCGAAACATAAGCGCAGCGCATCGTGACGTTCAACGACAGCAGCAAGCGCGCGTTCCAGCGCATCCGCATCCAGTTCGCCGCGAACCTCAAGCAGCACCGACTGATTCCAATGCGGCTCGCCATCTGGGAAGCGCGCGAAGAACCACGCTTGAATCGGCGTCAGCGGCAATACATCGGCTACCTCGGCGACGGCTTCGGTGGACACCAGCGGACGCATCACGGCAGCCAGGCGGGCGATGGTCGGTTGTTCGAAAACCTGGCGCGGCGTCAACAGCCAGCCTTGCGCACGAGCCCGCGCGATCAGTTGCAAGCTCAGAATCGAATCGCCGCCGACTGCGAAGAAATCGTCATCGACTCCGAGCGCGTCACGGCCCAGCACCGACGCCCACAGGGCCAGCACGATGCGCTCCGCGTCGTTGCGCGGCGCGATGCGTTCGCGCTCGACAGCGGCGCCAATCGCCGGCAGTGCCGCTCGATCGATCTTGCCGTTTTGCATCACCGGCATGCTCTCCAGCACGGCCACTGCCGACGGCACCATATGCGCCGGCAGTACTTGCGCGAGCGCGCGTTGCAAGGCCGCGCCGTCGAGCACGGCGGCTGCGCGAGGCTCTACATAGGCAAGCAGACGCGGCGCGCCGAGGTCGTTCGCCAGCAACACCAGCGCACTTGCGACGCCCGGCTGACGGCGCAATACCGCTTCGATCTCGCCGGGTTCGATACGAAAGCCGCGTAGTTTGATCTGCTGATCGAGCCGGCCAAGAAAATCAATTGCGCCGTCCGCGCGCCGCCGGCACAAGTCGCCGGTGCGGTACAGGCGCGCGCCGGGCGTGGACGGATCGGGCACGAACCGGTCTGCTGTCAGCGCCGGACGGTCGAGATAGCCGCGCGCCAAGGTATGGCCGCCGATGCACAATTCGCCGAGCGCGCCGATCGGCGCGTCGTTGCCGTCGCGATCGAGCACCCGCGCTGTGCGTGAAGCATAGGGCACGCCGATCGAGACAATCGCTTGCGCGGTATCGTCGGCCGTGGTGGCGCGGTACATGCAAGCGACCGTGGTTTCGGTCGGCCCGTACAAATTTGCCAGACCGATATGGCCGAGCGGCCCGTCGCGCCATTGCGCCAGCGCATCGCCCGGCAGCCCTTCGCCGCCGACCGTGATCTGCCGCAGCGCGGCAAGCGACGCCGCCGCCGGTGGCGAACGCAACCATTGCTGCCAATATGCCGTGGGCAAGCGCGAAAAGGTCACGCGTGCGTCGATCAAATGACGGCTGGTGCTATCGATATCCCACGGTTCCGGGCCGCGCATCTCGACCTTGCCGCCACGCAGCAAGGCCGGCAGCAATTCGTGCAATGCCACGTCGAAGTTGATGGTTGAGGATTGCAGCACGGTATCGTCGGCGTCGATGCGATGCGCCTCGATGAAATCGTCGAGGTGCGCCGCGAATGCGCCATGGCTGATCGCGACGCCCTTCGGGCGACCGGTCGAACCCGAGGTGTAAATCACATAGGCGAGTTGTTCGGGATGCGGCTCGACTGTCGACTGATCGCTGGGGGCATTGAACCGCGCATCCGGCAGATTCTCGCCGAGCGCGCCGACATCCAGCGCCGTGCGGCCTTCTAACAATCCAGCGCATTGCGCCAGAGCGCCGGCATCGGTCAAGATCACGCGTACCCCGGCGTCATCCATCATCATCGCGAGGCGCTCGGCGGGATAGGCTGGATCAAGCGGCACGAAGGCGCCCGGCGAGCGCAACGTACCGAGCAGCGCCGCAACCATGCCCACCGAGCGCGTCATGCAAATGCCGACGCGCTCGTCGCCGCGCACGCCTGCCTGCGCGAGATACCCGGCGATGCGCGCCGCCCACGCATCGAGTTCGGCATACGTTATACGCGTACCTTCGCAATGCACGGCGAGCGCCTGCGCTTGCCGTGCGGCACTTTGCGCAAAACGCGCGGGCACCGATATATAGGATTTTTTCGGCGGCTGCACAAGAGCCTCACGCGTCAGTTGCAGCGCGCCGAGCGGCACATCGACACAGTTCGCAATCTGTTCGAGCAAAGCCACGTACTGATCGAGCATCTGCTCGATCATCGCCGCCTCAAATAAATCTTCCGCATAAACCAGCGCGATCTCCAGTCCGTGCGCGCGTTCGCGTGCTTGCAGAACCAGATCGAAACGCGCGGTCTGCGTGTCCACTTCATGATTCGATACGACAAGACCCGGCAATTGCAGGGTCTCGCTATCCGCCCCGAGATAATTGAACATCGCCTGAAACAGCGGTGTATGGCCAAAACTGCGCTGCGGTTGCAATGCCTCAACCAGCTTGGTGAACGGCAGCTCAGCATGACTTTGCGCTTCAAGCACGCGCTCGCGCACTTGCGCAAGCAATCCGGCGAAAGTCGCAAGGCCCGCAAACTCAGTGCGAATCACCAGCGTATTCACGAAAAAGCCGATCGTGCGCGCGACTTCCGGCCGGTCGCGCCCGGCGACCGGCACGCCGATGCGAATATCGCTCTGGCCGCTGTAGCGCGCCAACAGCACGTCGTAGGTCGCAAGTAGCGTCATAAACAGCGTTGCGTCGGCAGCGCGCGACACCCCCGCCAGCGCCGCCGACAAGTTTTGCGGCAATACGCGCACGCGTTGCGCGCCCGCACCGCTGCGCATCCCGGCACGTGCACGCGAGTGCGGCAATTCAAGCACCGGATGATCGGTGCCGAGACGGCCGCGCCAGTAGTCGAGCTGACGCGCCAACGTATCTTCATCGAACCATTCGCGCTGCCATTGCGCATAGTCGCCGTATTGCAAAGCGGCAACGGGGGTGGCTGATACCGAGGAAGGAGCAACGCTGGCGTCACAGTTCCGGCGATAAGCGTCAGCGAACTCCGAGACGAACACTTCGATCGACAAGCCATCCGAGACAATATGATGCACGGCGATATGCAGTACATGATCGTCGGGAGCGAGCGTAATCAGCGCGACACGCAGCAGCGGGCCGCGCTCAAGATCGAATGGCAGCGCCGAGCGACTTGCCAACACAGCGTCGAGGGTGTCAAGCGCGCCCAGATCGAAGCTTTCCCAGCCGTACTGACGCGGACCTGCCATCTGGAACGGCACGCCATCGACTTCCTCGAAGCGCTGCCGCAGGCTTTCGTGCGCATCTACAACCCGATCAAGCGCCGCACGTAATGCGTCGACATCGAGCCGGCCGCGCAGGCGCACCGCGCCGGTGACGTTATACGCAGCACTCGACGGATCGAGACGCCATAGAAACCAGAGCCGCTCCTGCGCGTGCGATAGCGGAAAGCGCCGCTCGCCGCCCGGAAACGGCACCACCGGCAAACGCGCCGCATCAATGCCGCGCGCCTTCAGACGCCCACGAAACGCCTCGCGTTTTTCCGGCGGCAAGGCAACATACGCAGTCGAAATGGACCATAGTTCATTCGACACTTCGCTCACAATTTCAGTCATAGGGGTCTTGATTCGAGAGTATTCATGGCGACCGGTCCGGTCGTCGCGCCACAGCAGTGCTTGGTTCGGCCGACTGAGAAACGGCGGATCAATCGCTCATCGCAACCAGCACGCGGCGCTTACCGGAGAACGGCGCGCGGCCATGCGACATCAACAGGTTATCGAGCACCAACGCATCAGCGGCTTGCCATGGAAACGACAGCATCGTGTCGCGATAGACCGAGCGGATTTCATCGAGCATCGAGGCCTCGATCGGCGTACCGTCGCCAAAAAAAGTATTGCGCGGCAGGCGGTCCGCGTCGACCACATCCAGCAAAGCCTCGCGCACCGACGGCGGCAGACTTGATACATGGAATAGATGCGCCTGGTTAAACCAGACGGTGTCGCCCGTCACCGGATGACGCACTTCCGATTGGCAAACTTGACGCGTGCGCAGCGCGTCGCCGTCATCGAGCCATTCGTAGTCGATGTGGTTCGCACGGCAATACCGTTCGACTTCGGTGCGATCATCGGTGCCGAACACCTGCTCCCAAGGCAGATCAAGACCGTTGCCGTAATTGCGCACATACATCACTCCATGTTCGGAGAAATGCCGCCGCAAAGCCGGATCCAGCCGCCGGTAGACCAGACGGCTGTCGGCAATCGGCGTCGCCCCACCTTGTTCCGCCGGGAGATCGCAGTAGAACCAAATCGAGCCCGGCCATTTCAGTGTGTACGACTGCTCGTTATGCTGATCGATCCATTGATCGGCGGGATATTCAGTCGACGAGTAGACGCCTTTTTCGATACGGCTGCGCGGTGTCGAGCCAAACTCATAGGTAAGCAAAGGTTTGCCGAAGCTCGTCGCGAAGCTGTTGAAAGCGGCGGAACTCAGCGGCGCAAAACCGCGCAGCAACAAGCCGCCGAACTGTGTTTTTGCGAACTCGATGCGCTCGCGCAACTGCGCGAGACACGTCGACGGTGCGAGCGTTCCATCAGCATCCGCGGGGCTCACGACCAGCACGCGTGTGCCGTTTTGCTCAATGACCTGCTCGGTGAGCGGTACCTCGATACAGTCGATCACGGCGTCCATATTGCGCTGTTCAGCAGACGCGCCCGCAAGAGAGCTAACGGAACGGGTCATTAGTCAGCACTCCCGACTTGCCCCTTCCCCGCTGCGGCGTCGGCCGCCATGGCCTTACGTAGACTGAGCGGGCGCATGTCGGTCCAGACCTGATCGATCCACGCAAGGCAATCGTCTTTCTTGCCCGATTTGCCTGCTGTACGCCATCCGGCTGGAATTGCCTTGTAATCCGGCCAGATCGAGTACTGCTCTTCATCGTTGACCACTACTTGGAAATTGCTATCTTCGTCGCCCCAGCTCATTGCACGCTCCGCTGCAGCCTGACCGGCTGCGATAGGTTAAATGTCATCAAGAGACTCGGTCCCATACCAAGCTGCAATGCAACGCGGCAGGACGCTGAGTCTCAAATAGCACCGGCGATGGACTGCGCCCCATGGCCTACGCATAAAATGTAAATGAGAATCATTGCTGTTTAGGAGCGTAACTCTGACCGTTACAAAGCGCTTTGTCAAGCGGCTTCACGGCTCCAACCGCTCGCCAGTCGGCGATGAAAGCCATTTGACTCGACATCTCGCGGCCTAGAATCACCCGGCATTAAATGAGAATCATTTGCATTTATAGCAAAAGTCTTTCATCATGCCTAGACCAAACAACTAATCCCCCAATGATGAATTCACCCATTCCCAACGCTGCACTCACCGCAGAACCCATCGACCGCGCCCAGCTTGTTCTCGATTCGCTATTGTCGCGACAGTCGCACTGGCCACTCGCGGAACCAGGCCCAAACGATGCAGACCTTGCAAAGATTTTCGACGTCGCGTTGCGCGCGCCCGATCATGCACGCCTGCGCCCATGGCGATTCGTGCTGGTACGCGGCGAGGCACGCGGCGCGCTGGGCGACGTGCTGGTGGATCTCGCCTGCGCGCGCGCCCCGGACGAGCCGCGCGCGGCGCACGCGCATCGACGCCAGAAGGCATTTGCCGCACCGGTAATCATCGCTCTGGGAGCCGCCGTCGATGCAAACTCGCACGTGCCGGAGATCGAGCAATTGCTGTCCGTCGGCGCGGCAACCATGAATCTGTTGAACGCGATTCACGCGCTCGGCTACGGCGGCTTCTGGGCCACCGGCGACGATAGCTACGAGCCGGCAATGCATGCCGCGCTCGGTTTCGAGCCATCGGAGCGCCTCCTGGGTTTTCTGTTCGTCGGCACGCCGCAGCGCGCGACCGACCGTGCTGTGCCACGGCCCGATCAAACGGCTTTCGTGCGCGAATGGAGCGCACCGCCCGCATTGCAAACCGCCAACATCGATTAACGCTACGGCCCGGCCTCCTCTGCACCTCACACATGAGGCGATCCGCTAACGTCGGATCGCCCTTGCGCATCCTCGTCCTATGTTCTGGGCAAAAACGAAATTGAATTAAAGAGTCCAAAGCAA